>JACCDT011379300.1_pt1 | contig 283271 bp, 320 predicted proteins | sample 7446291 | NCBI WGS metagenome assembly JACCDT01 (sample SAMN15323446, study PRJNA562643) | freshwater metagenome | isolation source: river surface water | place: USA:Blue River Watershed | collected 2017-08-17 | reverse complement strand
ATACTTCACTACCTCTAAGAATTCCTCTTTGAGGATAGATACTATTAATATTTGTAGTATTCCAAGCAATAGGACGTAGTTGTTCAAATTGAAATTCAATACGAACTAATCCATCTTCAATACCAATGCCTCTGTGCTGTTCTATACTACCAGTACGTTCAATGAATTTAAAGCGATTACCTTCGGTGAGATTGCCGTTTTTAATCCAACGCTCAAGATCGATTTCTCGACCCGGGTCTACAACCAATCCGCCAGGAACGGCATTCTCTCCGTCGATAAACACATTAGCCACTGCACGAGTGGTGTTAAGATTTTTTAGTAGGACAGTATATTCACTGCCAAATGGAATGTGAACTGTATCTTTAAATTCACGTAGAACTTTGCCGTCTACTTTGATTGCCGCGGCGAGCTTTGATTCATACATCATGATTTCTCCTTGTTACGGTACACACTCTAAGTACCTAATGTTTAAAGAGTGTTGGTTTGTAGCACCTGCTACAAATTTATTTATTCTTGAATAGAGGCACGCCATCACTCAAATGGCGAATGTATTCTAGTTCAGGAAACGTATCAATTGTGCCCTTGTGGCTTTTAATTTCCACTCGAGTTTGATCTGCATTTTCCAGTGCATAGAAAAACATTTCCTTAGCACCTTGTTCTATTTGATTTTTAAAGTGTTCGTTCATAATTCAGCCCCAAAACCATTTCTTGACAAAACTAAAGATGATCATAAAGATAGTGAAATAAGCGGTCGCACCCACCATCAGTAGATATGCAACGGCCCACCAACCTGCTCGATCACCTTCAGTCATTCTTTACACCTAACAATTCTTTGATTAGAGTCTTTTTATCTTCCGTACTCATACCAAGTCCAAAGTAGGTGTAGACAGCCGTTTCCATACTATCACCAAACTCAACGCCTGCTCTAGCAACTTCAAGTGTTTCTAGAATAATTAACTCGGCGAACTTAGACATAAACTTAGTTTGGCCTTCCCAGGATGGATCTGTCTCTATCTTAGCGGCTTTGTCCCAGAGTTCTTTAATTCGTTCGTTCATACATTGTTCCTGCCAATACGACTGTAACCTAGTTTGCTTCTAATCTCTCGCATTTCAGCACGGCGTTCGTTCGCCTCAGCTCGTTCAGCTTGTTTGTTTTGAAGAAACTTAATTTCTCGTTTAACAATACGGATTGCTTCTTTTTGCCGTTGTTGAGCAAAGGCTTGACTAGGTCCCCAATCAAACTTTTCAGCAGTTGCTTCAAGTTCTTCAAGACTTTCTTTTACCTTGATTAGTTCTTCGAGAGTCATTTTGTTTGGTGCGTTTGACAGGAATCGAACCTGCTTCCTGAGGTTTTAGAGGCCTCGTGTCATCCATTGACATCAAACGCTTGATTTGTTTCTGTTTGACGATTATAACAGAATGTATCTTATCTTCAAATACAATTGGCAAGTCTAAAAATACACTGACCCTAGGTCCCTCAAGCTCACTGATCATAGTATCATTGCCCACAGTGCCAACAAATGGAATCTTGTTCCAGTGACCAAATACTCTATCGCCTATATGCCAAACAGGCTTAGGCCTGTGCTTTTCAAAATATTCTGCTAGATTAGACATGTGTTGTTACCATTTAAGAGAGAACCAAGTTCCCCATTTTTCATTATAAAAAGTAAATCTTGTAAACCGTGCTGTGTGTGTACCATTCATCCAATCTTCTTCCGCTGGATGGTAAGCAAAGTCAAAGTCCTTGCCCTGTACAAGACCTTGTGCTCGTATCTCTCGCACTATATCCATAACTTCATTAGGACCTTTATGTTCAAGATCAACTATGATAGCCATCGTACCTTAAACCACATGGCATCTTGCTCTTGTTCAAACATCCAAACTAATCCGTGTGCCCAACAGTTACGACCTTTTATCGTTGTTCGAATCCACTCATCAATTTCTCGGCCCTGTTCGTGTGTCATTGGATATAAGACGACTTCGTGCCATCCTATTTCTTTAAGCATGGTTCTAAGTATTTCGGCATCTATTTCTTTCTGCATCTGCATCGATGCTTTGGTCATAAGATCTTCTTCTAGAGTTCCAGATCGATCAGTAAGTAAACGTTTCTTCTTCATAGGTTATTAAATCAAATGCTGTTGCATACTGTACTTCTGGCTCCATGTGAAATCCGCTATATCCCCAAACTATCCAAACTTTTCTTTTATAAACTGGTTTCCACCATACACCTCGACCTGTAATAGTTTTAACTGGCCACCAAGCAAACACTTCGCGCCAGGGATAACAGTCGCAACCATCTGTGATAATTTGTGTTACTTTCATTCGTCTAAACTATACATACTTTTATCTAATACTATATACTCACTATAGGCAATTCTAAACATCTGTGCAGCCTTTTTGCTTTCAAATTGAATAAGTGGAGTTTCGGGGCCATCACCTAAAAAAGCTGTGCCGTCGGTATAATTACGAATAACATGCCAACGTTCAAACGGCCCTGTTAATGGGTAGCGTTCACACCACTGCCACATGTCTGTGTTAACTTCTTTGAGCAAGAATCGATAGATAAAATATGGACGGTTGTTGCCGCCATCACTCCAGAAGTATTCCATTACTGTAGACCCCAGCGTAACTTTAACCAGTTTGCTTCTTGATCGCTTTTTAGATAAATGATACAACGCCAGGACTTATTATACTGTCCTCGATCCCACGCCCACTTGTCATTGCGTGTTTCTCTAGGACTGCCCAGTTCCTCCCAAATGTCATATTCAACACTAGGCCCAAACGTGGCCCAACACCACTCACGAACTTTATCAAAACGACTGTCGCTTTGCCAGTCTTTTGTAAAGTCTACACCATACTCAAAATTGCCGTAGCCATTCATGCGTTTGTCTAGTTTCTTTATCTTCATAACCACCTCAACAGAAACCATTCAATGTTGTTACGCACACTAAACCCATATCCGTGTATGCCGCTTGACTCATGCAAGTGACCTACCTTATTCTTTTTCATCCAAACCATAATTTCCAATAGTTCAGAAAAAGTCTTGACAAAATAATGATTGTGTGGATATCCCTTAACTTGATAGACTTTCATAACCACCTCAATACAAACCACTGAAATTCTTTTTGATCTTTAAAGCACCAAGTACTGGTATCGTGATTAAAATACCAATTAGGCTCATAGTGACCGCCGTGATAGAGAGTTTGTTGGCACCACGTTAACATCTCGTCAAGATTCTCATTTTTTATTTGAGTTTGGAAAGGCCAAATATTCTTGTTCATAACTCTCATGACCACCTCAATACAAACATAGTATAATCTTTCTCATTGTCAAAATAAACACGAAACCTATATCCCTGTTCAGTGACGGTATAGGTAGCGCCAACTTGCTCAAGTTCTTCGTCAAGTATCCGTTCTAATATTCCCGGAGGAGCAGTAGATGCACCAATGCGGCGTCGCCAAACATCTGCATACCAACGCTCAAAGTAGTCCTTGGGACGGTGAACATTAATGTTTTGATAATACTCTTTTACAACCATACTACCGCCAGTATTTGATTTGGAATAACATGAACTTTTTTGGATCAACTACGGTATAATTGGCTGTGTAGTTGCCAGTGCCATCCGTTTCCATACGGAACCCATACTTCTGCTCAGCCCAATAGTGTACACTGGGTCTGGTCATACTGTAGTCTCCGGCATATTCAGCCATGTATTCGGGACGCATGGCATGTATAGCACCCCAGTACCTATTGCGTTCTTTGTAGAACTGATCTAAGTCTTGATCAGAGTCCATGTGACTGTAACCATTCTAGGCACTCTGGCCACTGTCGATATTGATGTGCTAGACCTCCAGCATTGATCCATTCTTGGCAGTTACTGCCGCGATCATCTATGAGTATATCGCCTGTTTGGCAGTGGCGCCACTTGTCATAGCTGAAAGGGCCGAAACGCACAGGTATATCAGGGAATCTTTCGTGAGCCCACAGTACCTTGTCATAGCTGGCCAGAGGCACTGAGTAATCATGCGGCAAGGCAGTAAGAAACTCAAGTCCTTGAATACGCTCTGCACCAAGTAGATCACGGCAGTGTGCAACCAATTCATCTGCTCCCGGCTTTTTGGGCAGATCTCTATAGAAACGCTGTTTGGCCTTGACCTTGTTCCAATCACTGTCCGGTATGCGCTCACCATAGTTCCAATTACGATTAACAATAGCACGAGCCGCAGGCATCCAATCTGCTACTACATCGTCCATGTCTAGATATATTTTCATTGTCTATTCCCATTCATCTGGATCACAAAAGTAATCCCAACCCCGGCCACCTAGCCGTTCCCAGTTCTCCCACTTGGCAGCTTCGTCCTTACATTCTTGTGGTTGTGCAACACTGCCAACCACTGCCATACATTGAGCGCACCGATAACTAATGCCCGAGTTTTCATCGTAATAGGCAATACCCCCGCAGGGCAGTCGCATGAGGTCTCGGAAGTCTACTAGCTCATCGCGATAACCTGCACCGCCTGGAGCAAGATCATGATCATAAACAGTCATCGTTCACTCATCTTTTTCAAATTATCCATGGCTATGACAAAATAGGCCATTTCCTCACTGGTCATATCATCGTTGTACTGTTCAAAGAACACCAACATGGACTGCCACAACTTTCTGGATCTACGTCGTCTAAACCAATCAAACATAGGGTCAATCTTTAAACATGTCTACAATGCCCATGCTAAAGCAGACCAGGGCTACCAGCAGTATTAAGGGACGTAGCACAATAAAAATCAAAAATCCCATGATGAATTCCGGGTCTAGGTACCAGCGTTTATGCATGAGCATACTCCTTGATGTGTCGGCAACTGCCGCGAAATGTAAATCCTGCACAGGTACAACTGGTAGCTGTGACTTCATATGTTTGACCTTTTGAACCCTTGACCAGTTTAACTCCGGATTTGACCGGGGTCTTTTTATACTCGTAGGGCTGATCATCAATGGCCAAGATGCGGCTTCGTTCAATGACCCTAAATGTAAAATCAGGGAGCCCTGTGGTCAGAGCCAGCTGATCTTGAGTGATCCACTTGACAGCAATTTCATCGCCCTCGTACTCTTCATACTGTTCAACGGGAAAGAAGTAAAGATGCCGGTGTGGCCAAAGTAAGTTTTCTACGCGAATTTTCATCTGTGCCTTTCTGTGCCTGTATAAGCTGTATTATACACTGGCTGAGACAGTCTGTCAACCGTAAAAAAAGGGCCCTAAGGCCCTTTTCTACACCCAAAATAGATTAGAGTGTAATGCCTAGGCTCTTGGCCTTGTAGCCCAGTGCTACGATTTCACGGCTGGGCTTGCCCATTTCGTACTCAGTAACAGTAACGCCGTTACCTGCTGTACGGGTATTGGCATAGACTGCATAGCCATTGGCACGAATACGGCTGGCTTCTGCGGCAATGTTCTTGATGCCAAAACGCTTTTCAGCTTGAGCGGCAGTGACCTTGTCGCCATTGTACAGTGCATTGAACAGCTTATAGGTCTTGGTTTCTGGATTAAAAAATTTCATATCAAATTTCCTCTTTTAGATTATGCTGAAATTGATCAGCTAAGGACTATTGTACAGACTCTAGAATCTATGTGCAAGTTCTTTGGTTAACCTGCAGATTTGTTGATAGCCATATTTTTGGCCTGCTCTGCGGGTATCAAACCCCGGAACTGTCTATGGGGGAAACGTCGGGCTATTCGATCCAATACTTCTTCCAGGCTGGTACCTTGAGCTAGAAACTCATCAGTGGCCGCTACATATACATAGATCTGACCCCCAACTGACTCTACACGCACAGCCTCGTCCTCGCCCGCAGATTCTTCTCGCTGTAGCTGTTCAATTTCACGTAGAGCGGCACGAATACGACTGGGATCTTCAACCATGCGTTGAGCTATGCGTATGGCCTGCCAGCGCATGCCTGTCCAAAAGCCCAAAATCCAAATGATAAATGCTAGCCAAAATTCCATGATTAAAATCCTGATTGGTTATAAACGGGTCTAGTTTCGCAGTACCACTGCCCTTGTAGGGTCTGTACTACATTACAGTCCGAGCCAGTGACCCTGGAAATGGCTCGATCACTTAGAGTCTGTCCTGTGGCTAGGCCTACACCTAAACTGACCACAGAATAGCCAGCACAGCCGGTAAGGCCCGCAGAGCAGACCAGTACTAGTGTATATTTAATCAGGGCACGGGCCACTTTAAACACCATTCTGTCCAACGCTTGGGTTCAATCCAAGCCTGTATGACCACACGGAAGCCCATGTGAGCATAGTCCTGTTGTGTGATCCAAAAGGGATCATGTGCATGTTGGGTGACCCATTGGCCCTGCTCACTCTGTTGCCAATCCCATAGAGCCTGCCCTGCATACAGTTGCGGATCCTCTACATCGCCCAAAAAGAAACGATGTACTACACGTCGCTGGCAGACACGATCGTTGAATACGCGATATAGCTGTTGATCTTGACTCATATAGCTAAACTATACAGCACAGCCCAAACTCTGTCAAATGGTTTGACTGCCCTGCTGTCGCTGTTGGTTCAGTAGTTGCTTGCCTGCAAGATAATGGCTGAGGATCCGTTCTGGATCGACCAAATGTTCCATTCGAGGCCAACGAAGATTTGACTCAAACTGCATACGGCCAGTGGCATGAACCCTAGCAGTCTGCTCCCGAGCCAGTTCTATTGCCTGAAAAAAGCTCATGCCCTTCTTGACCCAATTTAATGTAACCCAGGGTTGGCCCTGTTTTTCTGTAGGGTATGTGCGGTAGCCCCAGGCACCAGGGTCATTGGCCATAGGCTGTGGACTGGTGCGGCCCAGGGGGTCATTGTTGTTGTAGATCATCAAGGGCATGAATTTAACGCTGTCCAGAAGGTGGCTGTTTTCTATAAACCAATCTGCTGTGTCTCGTATGGTTTCTTTAGTGTCGTTGGGCAGGCCTACTATGATATGTGTCATGAACTGATTGTCGGGCCAGCGGGCTCGTGCAGTTTCTATGAACTGTTTTAGGCGTTCAGGGTCAGCACCCTTGCCCACAGCTGATCCACTGGCCCTGTTAAATGTTTCAATGCCCCAGGTCATGCTACGCCAACCCAAGGGTTCAACTAGATCCTGCTGGGCTGGTTGGGCACGTAAGAGATCCAGTCGACAATAGGCCCAGAACTCCCAGGGTGTGGCCAGCTCACTGCGTAGATCAGCTAGAGCCTGCATCTTTTCCGTGCTGTCGTTAAATGTGTCGTCTACAAAGAGAAAACAGCGGCCGCCGTGGTTATTCCAGCGATGCAGTATGTCTTGTGCTATACTGCTCATGGGTCTAATGTAGGTGCCCGGAGCCTTGCCCGTGTGGCTGAAGTTACAGAACGCACATTTAAAACGGCATCCGCGAGCTATTTCTATGGGGAATATTTCCCCTGGTGTGACCCAATCTGTAGACACAAACTCAGTGCTGATATTGGCTAGATCCCAATCTCCGTAGTCACGATCAGCATCAATGATCTTGAGACCCTGCCACAGAGTATGAATAACAGGCTGTTCTCTATCTCGTATGTGACGATCCAGTGCTAGAACTGCTAGATCAGCATAGCCTCGCACTATCCAATCAACTGAACCCACTAGATAAGGGCGTTGCTGATCAGCAATAGGACCCCCTACCACACGCGGCACAGCCTGACTGCCAAACCAATTGAACAGCCAATCTTCCTGTGCTCGGGTCAGCTCAGTGATGCGGCCTTGATCAACACTGTCCTGCCCATGTGTGCCAAACTTTGTGCTGAAACCCACCCACTCTATGGGGCCTAGGCCTTTAATGTAGTCAACCAACTGATCCCAGGGCCAATGACTGATAAAGTCAACAACTTCTACTGTGAGTCCCTGCTGTCTAAGAGCATGTGCTATACGATAAGGGCCAATGGCTCGTTGTGGAAAACCAGGACTGTCACAGAGTATGAGGATCATCGAGTATTTAAGCTAAAGATCCGCGAAGCGGCTCGGCGCAAAAAAAATTTTGCGAATAGAGGCAGAGAGCAAAATTCTGTAAATACTGTGCTGACCCGTTAACCAGTCACAAGAGGATGCTGAACCCGGAAGTTTTACTGGTTTCCTTCTGGGCAGAGTCAAAGGCCAAATCTTGGGTCAGCACCCCCTAAAGAGCTTATAAACTCCAAAGGTCTGGTACAAACGGAACCCATTCTTCTGGCACAGATAAGATGTTAGTGAGAAAGTCCATATGGGTATTTACAGTAAATACACTAAAGGAGACGCCAACATGGCACAAATATATACAATCTGCGCTCACAGCCCAAGCACTAATCAAACACAACGTGAATTTGACCAAGACAGTTTAGAAGGTAGACACACTACAGACCCACGACTGGCCAACCAAAAAGCATCCGCATTTGCTGGTAGACTTAATCAACAGCAATTTTTAGGCGCACAAGATTGGGTAGCTCGCACAGAATTAATCACTACACTGGTATAAGAACGTACACTACTGGCCCCGCTGTAGCAAGTATGCATGGTCACGGTGATCTATATAGTCCAATCTGGGAAGGGGTTCTAGTAGAGGATCTATCAAGTACAGCAAGTACACACGATCTTCTGGTACCCAATAACGCACTGATAGATCTGGCAGGATTGAAAGCCACCCGCCCACACGTTGAACTAACAAACTGAGTGTGTCTTGATCGCTTAGGGTTGCGCGGCTGACTAGGCAGGGATATAGCATAGTATACGAGTAAGTAAAGGTACTGTAGGCCCCGCTGTAAGGGGTATTGTATTTACTGTGTATAATGCATTTTGATACTAGGGTAGTCTCTTGCTTGGCAAGGATACCACTAGGCCCCGCTGCTAGCATTGGAGACCGTAGGAGTCTTGGGCAGGATCTTGGGGGAGGTTGAGTATTCATTTTAACTATGCCAATCTGCCTACCACGGTAGAGAATTTTTCAGACCTATGCCACACAGGCCCCAACCGTTCTGTAGACCTTGCGGCCTTGTTTGGCCACACAAAATCACACAATATCACACTTTTCTGCACTTTTCCTATTCTTGGCCTTGCGTGTAGGTCACTGTAAGCAAGGTGGTTCGATCTAGATCACACTATATTGCACATTTGCCTATTCTAGATCACCCCCCACACGACTAGTAATAGTTCAGTGGGGCTAGTCGCTGTGACTACTGCTCTATATACAGTAAATAAACAGTAGGAGCGAGCCATATGAATAATACCGACGACAGTATACGTGACAGAGCTCATGCTATATTAGACACTATAGGTGTAGTCAATCCCTATAACAGACATGCCGCTAATCAAATAAAAGAATACTGGATATATCAAGCAGGATTTTCCGCGGCTTTTCTGGCCAGTCTAATGGAGGAGGATCCCTTTATAGCACGTAGGTTTAAGGCGCATGTAGAGGAGGCCCGGCACCAAACTCGCAAGAAAGCCCGCAGATAATCGTTGTGGATAAGTCTGTGGATAGTTGACCGGGCAGTTGAGGAGGATAACTTGTGGATAACTGCCTGCTGTTGCTCAAACACAACGCCAGAATGTTATCCACAGGGTTATCCACAGCCGAAACCAACAGGCACCCTCCACGTCCATCCCGGACAAGTTCCATCGACGCCTCGCTCAGTCTACCTGCTTTCTTATTATGCGTTAATTATACTGTCTTTTGGGCGGTCTGTCAACAACCCTGTAGACTCTAGGGTCTTTGACAGAGGGCCCGTTTTGTTGTATAATATGCTTTTAAAGGAACAAAGATGGGACAATACGCAAATACTGTAAACGCATACGCTATGTCTGCCGCTCGTGCTCATGTGTATAAAACACAAAATAAACTGCAAAGTTACGGACAGACCTCTTATATGCTTAATGTAACTATTAATAAGTTTCGCAAAGACATAGAAACTAAAAAAGTCAAATTTATTGCACAATTACAAAAGCAACGTGTGGCAGAATTACAACAGGAACTTGCACGTCTAACAGCATAAAGCACTGTGGCAAAATAGCCACAGACGAGTGCGGCCGGGGTTGACATTTTGGCTAGACCCTGCTATACTATAGACATAGTAAAGGAGCGATGAATGACCCGACGTACACCCCGTAAGGACTGTAATTACATCATCTACGAAATGATAGATGAACTGGGCAATAATTACATTGGCTTGACCCGCAAGAGCCAGCCCAATGTCACCAAGGTCATCAACGAACGTTGGCGTAAGCATAAGAGCCGCGCTCGCAACGAAAACAGACTGTGGACGCTCTATGTCTACTTGAAGACGGGCGGCTTGGATCTTGCGTGGACCCACAGAGTTTTGGCAGTGATTCGCGGTCGTGCAGAAGCTTACGACTACGAGCGGGCCTTGGTCAAGGAACTGGCACCCACACTCAACGATCAGTACCTATAACCCGCAGGTTGACAGGGTTATAGGTATCTGCTATACTATAGGCTACAGTAAACGATTAGGAGCGAACTTTGAAGTTACTTTCCACAGCAAATCCCAAGATCCAAAAGGGCACCAAACTGGGCTATTTGAGCTTTATCCTGCACCTTGCGCCTGCTACACTCTCAGGCCGAGAGACTTGCCCTAAGCGGACAGCTGGTTGTACCGCCGCTTGCCTTAACACCGCAGGCCGTGGCGGTATGTTCCGCAAGGGCGAAAACACCAACATGATCCAGCAGGCTCGCATCCGCAAGACTCAGATGTTCTTTGAGCAGAGAGATGCATTCATGAGCCAGTTGGTCAAGGACATCGCATCAGGTATCAAGCAGGCTGCGAAGTTGAGTTTGACGCCCGTGTTTCGTTTGAATGGTACTTCAGACTTGGCTTGGGAGAAGTATACCCTGGGCGGCAAGAACATTTTTGAATTGTTTCCCCAAGTTCAGTTCTACGACTACACCAAGATTCTGGGTCGCAAGGTCAAGGACATCAAGAACTACCACTTGACGTTCAGCGCCGCTGACGGCAACGATGCAGATGTGCAAAAGGCAGTGGGTGCGGGTATGAACGTGGCCGTGGTGTTTGATCGACTGCCCGCAGAGTACATGGGCCGCGAGGTTATTAATGCAGATGAGACAGACCTGCGCTTCCTAGACCCCAAGGGCGTGATTGCTGGACTTAAGGCCAAGGGCCGTGCTAAGAAGGACAATACTGGGTTCGTTCGTAGGGTTATTCCTATCGTTGGTTGACAGCTCAGTCCAAACCTGCTATACTATAGGCTAAGTTAACAAGGAGCGAATGATGATGTTCACACTAGAAGTATATAAGAAGGACCGTCGTACTAAGTCGGGCGAACGACTGGTACACAAGGCAGACCACGACATTGGCACTAGCGGAGACGCTCTTAACATGTTCGAGCATACTGTAAAGCATACATGGCGTGCCGGGCAGGGTTATCGCTACGAAATTCATGTGACTTATGTCAAGCGCAAGAACCTTATGTCGGGCAACGAGTTTGTTGAACGCTACGATACGCCCTACTATTGTTCACCCTCATCTGAATCTTATTGGAGCATGTAATGAAAACTATTAAAGAAATCTTCCCTGGTATTATGATCCTAGACGAAGAACCAGTAGAGGTACAGAACCCGTTCAGCGGAGAAACCGCAACCCTAAGCCCAGAGGAAGTGGCGGTCTACGACTACATCAAGGGCTGTGAGCTGGTTGGAGACTATACTGGTGTTCGCAAGGGCTTGGATTGGTTCAGCAGACAAAACCCTGAAGCCTACATGGTTTTGTTGGATTGAGTTGACAGGGTCGCCAATCCCTGCTATACTATAGGCTAAGTTAACAAAACAGGAGCGTGAAATGAAAAGCATTCAGGAAATCAACACCGCAATCATCAGCGGTAGCTTTACGGCACTGGAGCTGGACAGCCTGCAAGATGCCATCAAGTTCGCCCGTAGCAAGACTGCTCGTACCAATGCCTATGCGTTCAAGGCTGGTAGCAAGGCCAAACTGACCCACGACAAGCTGGGCGGCACTGTGGTTGTCACGGTAGGTAAGATTAAGATTAAGAAGGCAGACGTGACTGTAGACAGCACGGGTCGCCGCTATACCGTGCCGCTGAGTATGCTCCAAGCAGCCTAGACTAGGCAACCCTACAGGCTGTAGGGTTATTGGGCTCGAACTTGACAGATCGGGCCCAATTTGCTATACTATAGACATAGTTAAACACAAGGAGCGCACTATGTCTGCAACAAAACAAGCAATTTTTGCACAAGTAGCAAAAGCAAAACTAGTTTATGTAAAAAATAAGGAAACTTACAAAGTAGTTATTGCATTTAATGTATACGAACGTAATAAAAAAGGAGAACTTAAATTTCCTGTACAAGCAAAATGCAATTATGTAAGCGGAGATATTAATTACGAGACGCTACAAAAAGATGTAGCTCGCACTATTGCACACGCAAAAGAGGTGTTGCGTACAGACAACATTGTATTTGTTGACTAAGCTGTAGGGTTATTGCACAGCAAGTTGACATTTTGGACTTGCTGTGCTATACTGTGTTTGTTGTTTAAAAGGAGCGAGAGATATGCAAAAATTGACACTTGTGCGTTACGAACGTGACGAAGACTGTATTATTACAGAGTTTGCTTGCGAATATGCAGTTACTACAGCTGGTGACGGCTTGTGGGGCTGTGAAGCAGGTAGGAAAATAAATGTTACAGGTATTACTATTATTAATAACATTTATGACGGCGAGATTTATACAATGGTAAATGTTACACATGACAGCACTTGGGACATTTATACAGACACGGGTTTTGAAAGTGCTATTAGCGACGCTTTAGGATTTAGCGTTAGCTTTACAGAACAAGGTATGCAAGAAGACGAGTTTGCGAGTATGGAAGCATAAAGTACTAGAGCACAGCGTAGGGTTATACTTACGCTGTGCTTGACAGATTGAGCAAGGTGCGCTATAATACACACATAGAAACAAAGGAGCGATGTATGACTGTTAAAGAGCAACTGTTTGAGAAGCTTGCAGAGGTAGAGGCACTGCTGTTGGAGGCAAGTTGCGACGGGGTGCAACTTGCAGAAGGCGATGAAGTGTTTGGTGAGGTGCAGAGCTATTTGGCACGATTGAACGAGGCAGTGGAGTACTATGTGGATTAATAATGCGCTACAGTGGGCAGGCACTGTCTGCCTGCTGGCCATGTACGCACTGATGAGCTTCCGCCCTGACCTGCATCCGTGGAACATTGTCTGCGGAGTACTAGGGGGCGGATGCTATTTGGCATGGACCTTGCGGGTGCAAAACAAGCCGCAGATGTTGGTTAATGCAGTAGCTATAACCATAGGAGCCGCAGGGTTATACAGAGCTTGGGGTTGACAGTTTGGGCTAACGATAGCATAATACAAGCTCAACAACACGGAGCCTAGCACATGGACAGTCCTATGCGTACCCAAATGTTCCAACTGCTCGACCAGTTCGGTGAACTGCTTAGTGCCAACTACAAGGAACTGCTCGCCGCAGAGGACCGGGGGGATGAGCTTACCCTTGCACAAGAACGCCAACTGCGGGACTACTACCATATGATCCAAGTCCACGATGGACTTGTCAACTGCGTGGACGATTTTATTGCATAAACCCTACGGGGTGCAGGGTCATTGACGGCCCTGCACCTTGGTGCTATAATATAGGCATAGTGAAGGAGCGACAATGATTCTAGCAGACAAACTTAGAGAGCTTATCAGTTACAGTCCAGAAGCACTGACCCGCATTGTGCAGGCCTCGGGCTACACCAAGGACTCTGTCAACGAGGCCATGTTCATAGGCATGACCAACGGTGGGGAGTTCTGCTACCGTGTGGACTACGACGACTTCGGTGAGATGACCACCTGCAAACTGTTTGTCAAGTATGACCCTACTACAGGCAGGGTTTCTGCAGACTACTAGGTTGACAGCCTAGCCCAAACCTGCTATACTATAGGCTAAGTTAAACAAAAGGAGCGAAAGATGAGCAACTACCCTAACATGAGCTACTGTATGTGCGAGAACACCCTGCTGGCGCTGAAGCAGGTGTTGAATGCAATGGAGAGCGAGGGCCCTATGTTCCTCCGCGACATGAATCGCGATGAGCGACGTGCGTTTGAGGAACTGTTTGGCTACTGCGAGAGCTTCCTCACTATGAGCGAGGAACTGCAAGAGGAATTGGAGCGCGAAGAGCGCGATGGTCAGCCCGACGAAGCCCAAGAGTGGGCTGACTTTGACCCTGATTGCTAAAGGGTTGTTGACAGGGGCACCTTTTGGTGCTATACTATAGGCTAAGTTAAACAAACAGGAGCGAAACAAATGGCTACACGAAGCACTATTGCAATTGAGTACGCAGACGGTACCGTGGATCAGATCTACTGCCACTGGGACGGCTACTTGGATAACAACGGCGCTATCCTGCGCGATCACTACTCCGATCCGTTCAAACTGCAGAAGCTGATCGAGCTGGGCGACATTAGCTCGCTCCGTCCTGAGATTGGCGTGGAGCATCCGTTTAGCTCTATTGGCGTTATGGACTCCGCTGAGTACGACAAGCTCTACGGCGATATGACTACTTTCTACGGACGTGACCGTGGCGAAACGGGTGTAGGTGCCAAGCGTTTCAAGGACTTCCAGGAGTATGCACGTGAGCACCAGCGTGAGGAGTACGAGTACATCCTGCGCCAAGTAAATGGCCGGGCACAATGGTTTGTCAGCTTCTACGGCACTGACGACGAGTACTTGACTATTGAGGACGCTTTTGAATTCCAAGCAGCCAAGGAGGCAGCATGAAAGTCCGTGTAGAAACCCTGCTGGTGCAGGAACTAGAAGTGCCAGAGGGTTGGGACAGAGTGGATGTCTATGACTTCCTTGCCGAGTGCCAATCCTTCCGTACTGCCTTCCAAGGCGTGAGCAACGAAGATCAAACCGCTCGTATCATTGATGTAGGTGTGATCGAAGAACGAGTAACTGAACTGGGCGAGGAGGCCTACGATGAGTAAGATGAATGAACTAGCCTATGACATTGAACAGCTCTACATTGAAGGGCTGAACGCAGGGCAGATCGCCCGTGAGCTGAACTGTCCCAAAGAGATTGTCTTGGCGTGGATTGCAGATCAAAGTCTAAGCGAATGCGAGGACAGCACTGATCCCTACGACACGATCAATTCCTAACTGTTGTTTTTACGCAACACCCTGTTAGCCCTACGGTTGACAGGGTTTCTTTTTGGTGCTATACTATGGGCATAGTGAGAAACAAGGAACACAATGACCTATCCCGAAGACTTTACTGCTGAAGACATCATGGAGTTTGAATACGAGTGGGAACGCTACTGCGACCTAGCAGATCCCTACAGTCTGGCCAGTATCAATGTTGAACTGCAACTTATCGCTGAACAGGAGAAGGCAAATGGAACTTAAACTGCAAAACGCCACCCAAGTTAAGATTGCAGACCTGCTGTGGGTAGCAGAAACGCAAGAAGAAGTTAATGTGATCCTTAAGGTCTTTGGCCGTGATGCCCGTGTGGTCTATGATATGATGCTGGCCGCTACCTTTGACCAAGTAAGCGATACCCCTGATGCGGATAGGGTTATTCAACAGTTCCGGTTGACGCCCTAACCAAAAGACAGTATACTATAGGCTAAGTTAAACAAAAGGAGCGAGCAATGAACATCAGCACTATCGAGCAGTATGTAGAGCAGAAGAACCGTTGGGGTGCTATATTTGGTAGCAAACCACTGAGCCTGCTGAATGCCGCTGACCGTCAGAAAATTGCAGACAGTCTGGATGCAGACCTTAGCCCAGAGAACTTGACCTGCGACGGCGAACTGTCGCGCGGTCAGGTGCAGGCCAAGTATCGCATGTTGACCCGTGCGGCACAAGAACTGTTGAGCATTGACCCTGCTGTTAAGTTTTACGAATTCAACTAAGGAGCGACTATGCCTAATTGGTGCAACAACGACATTACCATTACACACAAAGACCCTGCTATGATTGAGCGGGTGCAGAAGGCCCTGGCTGAAGGCAAGTTCCTCAGCGAGTTTCTTCCTTGTCCTAAGGAACTGACTGAGACTGTATCAGGTCACTGCGGTGACGGCTATGCCCAAGAGCTCAATCAGTTCAAGATGCAACTGAATCTCAAATACTACGGTGCCAAGGACTGGTATGACTGGTGCGTGGCCAACTGGGGCACCAAGTGGGATGTTAGTGGAGATGACGGCTTGACTCAACTGCTGAATCCTACTACTCTGCAGGCCAGTTTTGACTCAGCGTGGGCTCCACCCACTGCGGCCTATGAGAAGTTGATCGAGCAGGGCTTTTACATCAAAGCGTTCTACAACGAACCTGGCATGGCTTTCTGCGGTGTCTGGGAAGGTGACACTGAGAACGGCTTTATGGATGACTATTGCGAATACAGCGGAGAGACCTCAGAGACTGTCCGCTCAGCCATCGGGGATGAGCTCGATGACTTTTATAACATCTCTGAAACTATGGCAGAATACGAGGCAGAAAATGCAGAAGACTAATCGAGAACTGAATCAAGAACACGATCAGCGTCAACAAGAACGAGTGCGGCCCAAACAGGCTGTATACGAGTTCGCTGAACTAGAGCAGGTAGTTAACTCGTGGGTGCGGGCGCGACTAAATACACCACATGAGTAAACTTCAGTTATACGGTCGTCCGTGGGTAGTATTTGATGCTACCAACAAGGATCACAGACGTTGGTTCGCAGAGTTCAACAAGAACCTGAGTTGGAAGGGCTGTCCTGTTCGTTTTGTAGTCAACGAAGATCACGGAGACCTAATTACTCAAATCCAGCGTCAGCTGATCCAATTCTATGTAGATCGCGAGTTTGGCACTGATCTAGACCCGCATACCCGTATCAAACCAGGTGTTGTAAAAAAGCCACGATCTAAGAAGGCCTAAAGACCCTGGGGTTGACAGTTTGGGCTAGGTTTGCTATACTATAGGCTAAGTTAAACAAACAGGAGCTGAAATGAACTACACTCAAGAACAGATCAACGACATCGTAGCCGAAGCCCAAACTGCCGCCAAACAGGCTGCAATGGAATTCTTCTACGACCGGCTGGGTGGCAAAGACCAGTATGCCTGCGGCTTTGCCTGGACCAACATCTACAAGGTCAAAGGCAACACCAAGCTGGGCAAGATGCTGAAAGCCGCTGGTGTGCGTCAAGACTACACCAAGGCATTCCAGATTTGGAACCCTTCAGGTATGCACTGCCAGAATGTTGACACGCTCGAAGCGGGTGCAGAGGCCGCGGCACGGGTGTTTCAAAAGTACGGTTTTGAAGCCTACGCTGGTTCACGTTTGGACTAATAAATGGATCGAGCTAGCCAAAAGTAGTTGACAAACGGCTAGCTCGAAGTTACAATAATATTAATGCTTAAGAAGCAGACACTTTTAACACACAGAAAGAGGCACATTATGGCTACAGATAAATTGTTTACCGTTGCAGGCGTTTCCAAACTCGATGGCGAGTACAAGGTTCGTTTCGCCACTGACATCATGCGTATTAAGGTACTGGCCAAGCACGGTCACGAAGACATTCGTCTCGCTGAGCTGGACAAGGCTATGACCAAGTACGAAGCAGTCCAATCTATCAAGACCATGGACGAATTTAGCGATGTGGCTGCACAGGCAGCTATCGCGGAGTACTTGGAAGAAAAAGCTCCCAAGACTGCCAAGGCACCCACTGCCAAGGCTACTCCTAAGGCCAAGGCGCCTGCGAAGGCCCCTGCTAAGGCCAAGACTGCCGCAAAGGCAGTTGATACTTCCGACATGGAAGACGCTCCGTTCTAAACTACAGACCCCGTATTGTTGACAGAGTAAATACTAGATGCGATACGGGGTTTCTTTTTCGAACGATTATTTTGGCGGGTGCGTGGTTATCCGCGATTTCAAGAGCGAGCCGCTTGCAGGCCGAGTACTGGCGATTATTCCTAGGGACAATCGTAACGAAGCTGAACAAGCCGCACAACGCATCTGCGATCTACTAAATCAATCTGAATCAAAATGAGTTGGACTCAATACGAAGTTTGGGCCTCTGTTGACGGGCATCAAGAGCTTATTGAAACTACCCACAGCCGCAAAGAAGCACTGGCCTTGGCCAAAAAGACCTTCAATGACGGTGCTGACGAAGTCACAGTATTCGAAGAAAACGATGACGGTGACTATCAAGAGATAGAACGATTGCGTAGATAAAGATCAGGGCCGTTAGCTCATGCTTGGTTAGAGCAGTGGACTCATAATCCATTGGTGCTAGGTTCGACTCCTAGACGGCCCACCAGAATCTGACTGTAGCTCAACTGGATAGAGCAACAGCCTTCTAAGCTGTAGGTCGGGGGTTCGAGTCCCTCCAGTCAGGCCAATTCCAGGGTGTTGTATTTTTGCAACACCCTATTCTTTTGGTTGACAGCCCAGCCCAAAGACAGTATACTATAGACATAGTGAGGAGAACGCAATGAAGATCTTTGAAGTAGAGTATCAACTGAACAACATCAACGGTTTCCAGCGCCTCCGGGTACAGGCCTATCATGCCAGCGATGCCTGCGACATTGTGCGCGGCATGATACCAGGAGCCCACGTTTTCCATGCGATTTTGGTTGACTGATTGGCGCAAAGACCGTATACTATAGGTATAGTGAATAACAAGGAGCGAAACTTGAAACTGCTGATCACAACGCAATACATGGAGAACTATGGTGCCCACGATTGGGACGGGACTGGCCAGTGCCCCCAGTATTGGAAGTTTAAAGGCGGTGAGGACTTCTTCTACTCTCTAGAGGGCTTCCGCAAGGACAGCGAGTTCGCTGAAAAGAACCTACGGATGATCGTAGACGGCCTGCGTGATCAAGTAGAGTGGGACAATGTTGGTAGCCGCCAATACATCGTTGACTGGGCTATCGTAGAGGACGACTACATGACTGAGTTCGAGAAGAGCCAGTTGGAGTATGAGGGTAAGATCACTTATCCAGCACGGGTTTTGGTTGACAAGACCCCTGCTTGACAGTATACTATAGGCTAAGTTAAACAAACAGGAGCGACAATGATTGTTTATGAAACCCGCAACAGCTACGATACCCGCCACGGTGGACCCTTTGATCGTGGATCAGCTGACAGCTACTATCACAGACCCCGAAATCCACACTTCTATGTAGGCGGCACTGCTACCAGCGATCGTGTTGAACAGACAGCAATGACCACAGAAGAGATCCAGGCCTATCTTGCAGGCTATCAGTGGAACGAGCAGTTTGGTGACAAGAAGGATTGGGGTTAAAGACCCTCCAGTTGACAGGGTTACCAAAAGATAGTATAATTAAGACTTAAACAGCAACAAGGAGCGCAACATGACTAAAGTAAACTACAACCGATTCCCCAGCTTTGACCTCAACGAAGCCTGTGACTTCTTTGACAGCGAGAAGCAGAGCAATTGGAAGAAGATTGGCAAGTTCATCGTAGCAGATGGACAGGACTTCAGTTCTGTAATGCAGAAAGAGTTTGACTACGATGAAGTGGGTGATGGCGAGTATGCGGCTTTTGAAGCAGGCGTCCGCTATGCGCTGACCCGTATGAACATTGCCCTAGACGCCGCAGATCTGCCCTTGGAAGTAGCAGAAGTGGACTTGGTAGAGAGCATGGGCTTTATGTTAGTGCGTACTGACGACACGCCCGAGAGTTTCGTTAAGCGGGTTATGAAGAAGCCCGTGTTGATGGTAGAGAGCTGGGTAGACTGACAGTTGACAGGCTCACAGCAGCCTGCTATACTAGACACTTAAACACACGATAGGAGCGAATTAAATGGCACGAGTAATGACTATGGCGAGCTTGGCTAAAGAGACTGCGGACACTAAGAGTCTTGAGCAGAGCCGAGACTATGTTAAGGAGAAAGAGCGAAAGCTGGCTGCAGAGACTGACCAGCAGATCATTGATCGCCTGCGCGATCGTTTTGAAATTCTAGAAGACATGACCCGTGCATGTAAGCGGGGTGATGTGCGAGCTATGATTGTCACAGGCCCTCCGGGTGTGGGCAAGAGCTTTGGTGTAGAGAAAGTGCTCAGCAAGCATGACGTGTTTGCCAACGTTGCACAGGATGGCAAGCTGAAAAAGTACGAAGTGGTCAAGGGTGCAATGTCAGCTATTGGCCTGTACAAGAAGCTGTACGAGTTTAGCGATAAGAAGTCAATCCTAGTGTTTGACGACTGTGACTCAGTACTGTTGGATGACCTATCCCTTAACATTCTAAAGGCTGCTCTGGACAGCTCAAAGAAGCGTACCATTCACTGGAATACGGACAGCCGCTTGCTTCGCCAAGAAGGTGTGCCCAACTCATTTGATTTCAACGGTGGCTGCATCTTCATTACCAACATCAAGTTTGATCATGTTAAGAGCAAGAAGCTTAAGGATCACTTGGAAGCTATTGAAAGCCGTTGCCACTACTTGGATTTGACCATTGACACTGATCGCGAGAAGCTCTTGCGTATCCAACAGGTAGTCACTGAGTGCGGCATGCTGGACGACTACGATCTGTCAGATGAAGCTAAGAGTGAAGTGGTTAACTTTATCTCTGCACACTCCGCTCGTATGCGTGAGCTGAGCCTGCGTATGGTGCTTAAGGTAGCGGACATACGTGCCAGTATGCCCAACAAGTGGCAGGCTGTAGCAGAAGTAACCTGTATGCGTAACCGCTAAGAGTTGCCATACACTGTGAGCCGGAGCACAGGTTAAGCCTACTCCGGCAGGTCAACTGATCCGATTCGCTCCCGGTAGGTTGATTGGTAGTTGGGCCCCTGACCGTAAATCCGATTCGCTCCCGGTGGTCAGGGGCTTTTTTTTGGCCTGAGGTGGGTGGGGGTGGCCGGCATTATAGCAAAATTATTGTGGCAAAACTGCAACAGCGCAACCTAAAAAAACACCCCATATAGACTCAAAATCACCACCATGAATCTGTAAGTACTTCACCACAATTTTTTGCAGGGCAATTTTTTTTGGCTGTAGGACCCATTTCGAGTCCCCTTAACAGTTAGGCCATTAGGTGTGCTAACTGTTCTGCTCCACCGTGTGTGATCTTTAAGCCCATGTCCCGCATCTGTTGTTGACGCTGTTGATAAGTTGGATGCGTACTTGTGGGCTTGCGATTAGCTCGTTCTTGCTGTTCATAGTCACTCTGCTTACTGTGCATGAACCTAAACACACGAGCTTGATTTAATCCTAACTTTTGCATAATTTTACCTGCATAAGCATCTGCTGCCAGTTCTTCGTTACGTGCGGGTGCTCCATCATTACCCGGATCGTGGTCTAACACTAGATGTCCTAGCTCGTGTGCTATAACAAAAGTCAGTGTTTCATCAGGAGCGTCCCAAAACACAGTTACATCTATCTTCAGTATAGGTGTGTATCCTGATGCTTTCATTGGTGATAGAGCCGCATAAGTATCGTGTAGGTCTACATCTATTCTAGGCATTCTCTGCACTGGGTTAGGCGCTGCCTGTGCTACTTGTTTCAGTATCTGTTCGCAACGTAGTTTTAAATTGGCTATTCTAGGTACCCATAAGCGAGTATAGGAGCCCTTAGCAGCCTGTATTTGATCTACAGTTTGATACTCACCTTCTTGAATAATTTCTCTTATTTTCATTGTGTAAATCTTGCCAATTCTTTTTCTAAGTTTGGATCACCTGGGTGCTGTTGCAGTGCTCGAGCTAGATCTTTACGATACTGTTGATCTTGGAAAGCACTAGTAGGTTTACCCGGTGCGCCCGTAGGATACATGTTGACATCATCACCACCACGGGCTAGACCCTGTGCCATACGATAGTTCTTGTGTACTATTTCAAACTGTCGTAGACTGCGACTGCCCTGACTGCCATCTACTGTATTAACTCTGTAGTCCTGTGGTAGATAACGCTGTATCATCTTTTGGTATAGGTCAGCACGACTGCCCTGTGACAGATCAGCTGTAAACACCATACGATCAGGACGATAGCTACGAACAAAATCTTCCATGCTGTTTTTAACAAAACTCATCACACGTTGACTATCACCACGCCCTGTAAGATCCTGCCTTGACGTAACCTGTACACCCTGTACACGGCTGGTTTTTCCATCAGCGTTCTGTGGGTTTTGATCTTGAAAACCTATCTGCCATGCACTGCCCTTGCGATCTGCTACAAACGCTATCTCTCGATCGGGTGCAAGATCCAACACTCTGGCATAGGCCGTAGGTGTTTGACTGGTCACTCGACCCAATTCTTGTCTGTCAAAAGCTTCACTAAATTCACTGTAACGCATGTTAATCCCACATACTTCTAAATTCACCGTTATATCGTATAGCAGTATGCGCACACTCTGCTAGAAATTCAAAGTGCTGTCTAAACTGCTCTAACACAGGCTGTCTAGTATAGCGTACAGCCATGTCATAACAGCTCTGTCCTAGATCCACGTAGTAGCTTTCTGGTATGCCTCTACGGCGCATTAACTCTGGAAATACTGCTCGTGTAAACCAACAGACATTGCCCAATTCACGTGCGGCTTCAGGTGATCTTAAGGTCATATACTGTTCAGCATAGCTGGGCTGTGGACGCCAATTGGGCTGTGCTACAAACTGTTCTAGTATTGCAGTTTGATAGTCAATTATAGGCTTGGGTATGGTCCAACCCTGTGATTCATAAGTTTCTTCCAGTATATTGCGTATACCTGATCGTGCCCAAGAGTTTGTCATATACTTATTTATTGGCATATATAATTCATGAGGCATTGGGCGGTACTTAATAGAGATCCTAACTATGTACCAGTTATGAACTGGATCATCAGCCACGACTGCTCTTATGAACTGCATCTCAATAGATCGCGTTTTTGGATACCTGAGGGCCCTCTGTGGACTGAGTTCTGTTTACGCTGGGCTCACTGCTGTTTTCCTGTGGGAGATATTTATGAACAATGATGACTATAATCACACCATAGAGTTTCGTGGTCGAACCTATCGCTACGATCCTGACATGGATCAGTTCTATCCTGTACGTGAACAGTTAAGCACCTGGGATCAGTGGGGTTGGATATTGGTAATTATAGTCTTAGGTTTTTTTACCTGGCTGTTAACTGTGTTGAATAACTGACCATATAATGGCCCCTAAAAATTGCTTTTTTACCGCTGCCTTCGGCGGATTTTTTTACCGGCGCTCCGCGATAAATACACCATGAAGATTCAAGAACTCCTAGAAGTTGACGCAGTAGACCTAGCTGGTGGTGCTCTAATTGGTGACGCCACTCGACGCTTTATACGAGATCAAGTAAAGACCTATATGGCCAATAAGGGTCAAGAGTATCTCCGCAAACGCATGGCTCGACAGGCTCTGCCGGGAGTAGGTCTAATACTTGGCATGGTAGCAGCCTGGGATAGATATCAAGAGAGACCCAATGACTGGCTGGGTATAGGTCTAGATTTAGCCTCAGGTGTAGCTGGGCTGGGTACGTTCCTACTGGTTTTTCCTGTGCAGATGGCCCGCGACGGTTATCATGACATAATCAAAGACCTCCTTGCTGATCGAGCCTCTGTTGCTGAAGTTCCTGACCTGGCCAAGCTCACTGGCGATCTTGAGCGCGATCTTAGTCGCAATTTCAAATTGACCAACACAGTGCTTGACGCTATTCGAGACTCAATAAAAGAAAACATGGAAGCGGCTCGTAAGGCTTTCAGTGGCAACCAAGCCATTAGAAATGCAGATGCACAGCGCCGTGCAGATGCTATATCACCAGAAGCGGGAGCCGCACAGGCAGCTCGAGCAGCCGCTACAGATCGCCTGCGTAGATCTGTTAATCGCGGCAGTGATTAACTGTAGAGATAGTTAACAGTATTGGTATTTTCCTGCAGAACAGTAGCACCGTTCTTTAGGTGGAATCTGCGAGCCATTTCTGTTTTGGGACTCAGCGTTACCCAAGTTTTAACAGTGGGATCAGTTTGGCCAATACTGGATCGAGCCGCTTCAATCAACTGGCGACCCGCACCTGCGGCATAGCTCCAAATAGTATAGAAAACTGCTGTAGTAGCTGAATCTATCTGATGAAAGAGATCCTGTACATCCTGCGGTATAATGTCTAGAAAACGCACACAGGTCACGGCCTGCGGCACATCATGATCATCTAACAGTACATAGATCCTAGCACGTTCATTGACACGATCTGACAGTGCTATTTCAGGTCGCACTGGATCATCCTTGATCAGCAGGGCTAGAGGATCTTGTAGGTCTGTGATTATGTGCAGTTTCATGGTCATGCTCTATTATATTAGTACTTATCTGACCAGTCAAAAATAATGGCTAAATAGACTCATGTTGTCCGTTGACATAGATTTTGGTCTAGATCGACATCGACCCCTAGGTTGGATTGTAGGTTCGTTGACCAGAGAACTTTGGCTGTGCGATCTCGATCGCCTAGGTGTCAAATACGTTCGCGTCAGTGACAGTCAAATATTAGTCAGCGAACGTGACTACACACGAATCTGTCTAAGCTGCCTAGATCCTGATTTAGATATCACCTGTTCCCATGTTGTTTAACAGTTCACGCAGTTTCGAACTTTGAACTTCAGCACCTTTGATCTTAGGCACTGGTTCTCCATCTGTGGGATCATCACTGCGGCCCTGCGCCAGGGTACGCTGTTTGATACTGTCAATCAGTGCATTGCTACTGCTCTTTGGTGCACCGTTCTGTTCATACTCTGACTCGTCTAGGTCTGTGATGCGTAGCGTGTCAATGTTAAAGTCTAGATCAACTTTCTGTCCTACACCTGAACTTGAACGAGTTTTCATAAACTGTATCTGATAGCGTCCACGTTCACGCATGGCTCTAGAAGTAAAGATACCAATAACATTGTCTGCTGTTTGAATCTTACTGAGTCCGCCGCTAATGTGACTGTGATCAAATTCTACTTCTTCAACAGCACCACGATTCAACTGTGCGGCTGTGACAAAGATACAGTTCTTTTCCATGCTCAAGTTGCGTAGTTCTTCTGACACAAACTTGTCCTTGATAAAGAGGTTTTCTGCGGAGATCTTGCGGCTAATAGGCATCAGCAGATCCAAATAGTCAACTAACAGTACATCTGCACGATGTCCCATTTTGATTTCATACTCTTTTAAGTAACTGCGAATGTCATTGGCTGTTTTACCTGAGGGCATGTATTTGACTTGAAAACTACCTGACTTCTTGCCAATCATCTTAACCTTCATTTCGACGTCATCGATGTTCTTAAAGATTTCTCTTGTAGGTACGCCAGTGACCATTGAGTCAACTCGCATACTGACCAGTTCTTCTGAAAGTTCAAAGGTCAAATAGATAACGTTCAAGCCCTGTAGTGCCCAGTTAACACCTAAGTTGGCAAGGAACAGACTCTTACCACCGCCTGAACCTGCACAAAAGATATTGAGCTCACCGCGGTTCATACCACCAAACAGTTTGTCATCAATGGCCTTCCAGCCTGTTGAAATCTGTCCATTCTTATCTTTGATCTTCATCAAGCGACTGCGTGGATCTGCCCAGTAGTCTGTGCCCATGTCTTTGTTAAGACCAACTTGCACGGCCTTTTTGATCTTTTCTTCAACAGTACCATACTCGCCTTTTTCTAGCATGTCTGCTGATTCAAGAATAGCACGTTCTAGGCCCTTGTGGCGTATGAATGTTTCAAAGTCTGTGAGCAGCCAATCATAGTGTTCGTCTCGCAGTTCAGTTGCAGGCTTAAAGTCTGATCCACAGGCAGCATTAATGATGTCAACTGTAGGCATAACAGAGTGTGCTTTGACATACTCATCTAAAAATTCTGCAGGCTTTTGCAGTCTACGATCAAAAAGATTGTGATCAAAAATACTCTGGCAACGAGCAAATGTAGCCGCATCGGCCAACATCATTTCTAAGTAGACTTTTTGTATTTCGTAACCGTAATCAACGTTCTGTTTCATTGTTGTATTATACTATCTTTATATGTTAATTTCAATATGTTTGACAGGATCCCAAGAGTAGTCCCATACTCTCTGTTTGGTGTGATACAGTACTGCACCAATGGCACTGCTAGGATCCCCGGGCATGGGCAAGCTCCAACGATACCGCCACATGGGTTCAACTATCTTTTTATTGGCTTTTGAATTCATAGCACAGCCGCCCATGTATACTAGACAGTCTGCACCTGTTAGTTTTTTAGCCAATTGATGCACTGATTCAATGTTGCGTTCAAACACTGCCTGTACAGCGGCCGCTATATCACACTGATCCTGTAGTGTTTCTATGGCATGGGGCCAATCTACCACGCCTCTGTGTAGATTTTTTAGGCTACGTATAGTGGGCAACATATAGTCTAGGACAGTGGTATAGTATCTGTCAGAGTCACCGTTGTCACTCATCTGTTGAAATAGATACTCTTGTTTGATTGGTTCTAGACCAACTAGCTTGGTAAATGCACTGTAAAGAAGACCTAGACTGTTGGGATATCGTGTACTCCATAGCTTACGCATTTCACCATGTTTGGCTTCCCATATTGATGCACAGTCCCATTCACCTATGGCATCTAACACAATAACAGCCGCATGATTAAATGGACTAGTAAAGTAACCACTAGCGGCATGACTACCATGATGAGGAGTATAACGTAGTTGGGCATATCCTAATCCTGTGCGTTTAAGATATTTACTTGGAAGAACTGAGCGATCAAGGGCAGTTGCATATTGCCCTGCATACAGTTGTCTAGTCTTTTTAACCCATGGATTCTCGTACCAGAAGACAGTATCCGGACCACCATTGGCAATAAAACGCTTTATGAGATCTCGATCAAGCTCGTCTTCGGGACAGAACTGCCAGTGCCGTAATTTTGCGTTCTCAAACACTGCAAGACTACTGCCGTGATTGAGAGCATTTATACCCCAGGCCCTCATTTGTAGATAAAGGGATCTTGATCCCTGAGTTCTTTCATTCGCTTCTTGTGCGCCTGACGATCTTTGTACCAGCGCCAAGGTTTAAGTAAAAAATCTAAAATATTTTTCATTCTTTGTCCTTGAACCATTTTTTTGCTGTCAACTGTACTTTGAGATTGTTAGTTTCAATTGACTCTCTAATGAGATAGAGTGTTCTCAACTTTCCAAGTTTATTAACAGCATCATTTACATCTTTAATGCCTTTGGGCCAGTTGGGCATACTAACTGCCCAACCATAGTCCAGTGCCTGCTCAACTGTTCTAGGGCCTTCGTGATCTCTATCTGGCACTAGAACTAACTGCTTGCCTAACTGCTTTAACAGCCAGTTTTGACTGTCTTTTATTTCAGCACCAAGTAATGCACACCCGTCAATACTTATCGCATCAAACGGACCTTCGCAGACTATTACGAATTGTCGATCATCTGTTTGACTGTCTAAATTAAACACATAACCTGGTTGTTGTTCACTAAGGTATCTAGGCGTTGCTCCATCGTTAATTGCTCTAGCAGTCCAACCAACTACTGTGCCGTCTTTGTAAAAAGGAATAATAACTCTATTCTTAAATCCTACTTTGTTGGTCCAGTAGTATGTATATCCATATGGATCTAGACCTCTAATATTACGCAGATAGCAAAAAACATTGATCAATTCTTGATCTGTGTTTTCCCAACCCTGCACTTCAATCCACGAACTCCACTCTTCTAGGCTTTTAGCACCAAGGGGCAATGCTCGATGATCAAACTTTGGAATAATTGTTTTTATTTCACCAGTGGGTGTTGAATTTAGTTTGAGTGCTTCTAATTTTATTTGAGTAATGGTGTCGTCTGGAACATTAAACAGCGTCATCAGTTTGTTCATTTTTTGACTGATGTTTCTTCCAGGTTGCCAGCTTGCTTTGAATCCGCAGTTAAAACAATGATAACTTACTGCTTCACCGCCATTGACAATAAACCCACCACGCTGGCGCTTGTCTCCACAACATGGAGCATTAAAGCTGATCCAACCACTGGGTGTATTTTTTCGCTTGGGAGGTAGATATGACAGTAGTGTATCTGTAATTAGACTCATGCCATATTTTAACAGTTATACAACTACTTTGTCAATCGTTCCGGCACTCTTGTGAAAACCAATCCTAAAATAACTGTAGTCGTTGATGGATATGTTGCTCCAAGTCAGCGTAGTACTGCTTGGGCTAGAAATAACAATTGGTCCAACAATCTTTGGAGCGTCCCTATAGGATTCGTGAGTTATGGTCGTATGCTTGGTAGCTTCTAACCAAATTTCTCCTACAAATCCAGTCATATGCAGGTTTAGATCAAGGTCGCCCGTTGGTACTGCTTCATAAAATTTTGTAGGTATAGAGCTACTGTAAAAGGTAGTAATAAGAGCAGTAGCACCTGTGATCACTGGATAAAAACTGGTATGAGTCTGCGTCGGTCTAACTGTTGGCATAGCATCGCCGACTAATTCAATAGTTCCTTTTGCTCCAAAGGCTGTATCACCGTAGAGCATGAGATCATTATCGTCACCGTCAACACCTGTTACACTAAATTTAAAAAATTGTCCATTTAGGCTAGTTAAATCGCTTTCAAGTATTGTAGCTTTGGCTAGACCCTTTGATGTTGTTTGATTTAAATTAGTAAGTGTCTTGGTCATAACACTCTGTCCTGAGACATCCATTACATTTAGAGTCAGTGTATAGTCGCTTAGATCAATGCGCTTCTGGTCTGGGTTTTTTACATCAAACTCTAAGACATTGTCAATGCCTTTAAATATTTTTATATTTCTCTGATACACGTTTTTAAACTCCACTGGAAATCCGGCCAAATCTGCTAATAGATCAATTCTATTTGGATATAAATATGTTGAGATTTTTTGCATACTGGCAGGACCTTTATTTTATATTTATGGCAAAACTAAGAGATGATATTGAAGAAAAACTACCATTTATCAGCGTTATTAACTATGGCGGTGATGAATTTGTTGGACTTATTATCAACCAAGACCAATACGTAACTAGTTTTTACGATTTAAACTCCATAAGAACTCCTGAAGAAAAAACACTGTTTTTAGAAATAGGAGAAATATGGTGGTGGGAAAGCAATCGTCAATTTCCAATCACCATAATTTGTAGAGAACAGATACAGCCATTTGCCTATGCTATCAAAACATTCAACAGCAAAGATGTACGTATAATTTTAGGTCCAACAGTAAACCTAATGAATTTAACACTCAAACGTGTCAAGCGAAAATCAGTACAGTTAGTAAGAAAAACTCGTTAACTATAACCGTAGCTAACTGATTCACAGATAAGATTCATCTGAACAACAATCACATGTGCGTATGCAATGGCATGTGCTTTCTTAAAGTAGTATTCACCGTTTTCAGGCTTAGTCCAGATCTCCGTCCCAATCTCCGTCCAGCTCTTCCCAATTAGGTGTCTCTTTGCGGGGCGTATTAAAGCGATGCACATCGCCAACTCTTCTATACTCTGGGGCTTCATCTGCTTCATCAAGGAGGTATGCCCATTTACGTGGAATAGTAAATCTGTGAATTCTTTTTGTTCCAATAGGTCCCATAGTGGTTCTGTCTCCATTAATTGTTTGAGATGTTCTTGATCTCTTACACCTTCATAGACACTTACATTCAAAAAATCTATTTTGAAATATCCTCTATCTTCTGCTTCTTTATAGTCTATTGTACTTAGTCCAGTTAATGGATTGTACGGGATAGACGTACAATATATGCCAGTATTGTGCTTTTTAAAAGTACTATCTTCTTTAATAGCCGCAACTACATGTTTGAAGTGTTTAAGTGCTTTTGATCTATCAGCAAAGTCTATATCAATATCAGGCATTTTTTCTCTCTAATCTTTTCCACTGGTTATACTTTTCAATTTCGTTTTGTCCAACATAGTGTTCCCCGGTTTCTAAGTCAATCAGCATCCACTTTTCGGGGCATTTGGTATGCACTACTAGGTCAATTGGAAAATCAAGTTCTTGAACTTCTTTACTGTCTTTTAATACTCTTGTTTTCAATGTTTTATCTCCGATTCAAACAGCATCAATGGAAGATTTTCTGTTAAGTAATCTGCATATTGATCTGCTTCTTCTAGTGTTTCAAAACCAGTTAACTTTACATAAACTGCTGAGTCACTTTCACTGACAATAACCTGTAAATCTAACTTTGTTGCATCTGCATTACCCGGTGTTATCATAATTTTGATTCCTTAACGACCTGTTTTACCAGCTCAACGTCGTTTTTATATTTTTTAAATTTATTAACCCAAAATGGCGGATCAATGTGCTGTGCTATGGCATTCAATTGTTCATCACTAAACTTACTTAGCATTGACTTTCCGCTGTCGCAGTTGAGCACTAGCCATGGACTTACCTTTCCGTCTTTAATGTCAAATGTAGCACGATTAAGACTTACATATAAAAAGTAATGATGCCATTCTGCTTTATTTTCCTCTCCCCATTTCATCATATGTGTTATTGATCTTTGAAGAGCAGTTTCTACTGTTTCAGTTTTAATCAAATCTAATACATATTTGTCATAGAGTTCGTCTCTACACCAATGATCTAATTTTACACCACTGGTAACTACATAGTCAATGAATCTATCTGGATAAAGAGGATTAACATTGTTAACAAAACTACCAAACTTAACAAAGGCATTGTAGTAAGAACTACGAGCAAACTCATCATAGGTTTTAGTACCTTTGAATTTTTGAGTCTTTTGATAAAATCTGTTAAATGCATCGTACCCTACCTGTACGTGTTTTTCTGATCGAGCCAAGGCACGCCTTTTTTGCTCACACACGTGAACAAACAAAGTTTTTTCTTTCATAAACTTTGTTCCGCAGTGTTCGCAATGATAGGGTTTATCAACAGATAGATTCATCATTTCATTCTATAGGCAATTTGCCCCTCATCCATTCCGTAAGATCTAGCAATATCTTTAACTTCTTTATCTGTCATAATGACACTCATTAATTCAAGCTCATCATCTTTCTTTTCTGGATAAAGGTATTCTAACAATTTAATTCTTTTGTTCGTTACTTTCTTTTTATGACCAATCCATTCATGAAACATAATTTTTTTAGTCTCATGACTGCACATAGACAACAATTGCCATAGTAACTTAGGATGTTTCCCTAGAGTAAAAAAATGTTTGTTAAAAAACTCGTTTGTTGCCAATACAAAATGCTCTTGTAAATCCCTATTAGTAGATTTTACAGAACTCATATACCTATTCAATAGAAAAAATGCAACACTCTTTTTCTGCTCGTCAGTTAATTCATCCCAAACTTCTTTAGCGCCAAGATCTAGTGCGCCAAGAATATCTTTTAGTTCTAGTTTATCACTCATCTGTTTTAGCTACAATAGAAGCGTCCCATGCTAACACAGTACGATTTCCCTGTCCTTTCCACGGATATACAGTATGTGGCAAATGACTGGGAAATACAACCATTGTGGCAGGTTGTGGAGAAAATCTCCAAGTGTCGTTCATAACAAATTTTGTTACATCTCTAGTCTGCGGCATTCTAAAAAGAATTTGGCAATCAGACGGTTTGCTATCAGCGGCCAAATCTGGAACCATAACATAAATATTTCCACTCAAGTGACCACCTGGGTGACTGTGCATCTCTTGGTAGTCGCCAGGTCCTTGTTGAATGGTCCAGATACTGTTAATAACAGGCTTGCAAAGAGTTAGGTCAATAGCGCCACTCTGTTGTGTTACTAATTCCATATAACCCTGACATACTTGTTCTAGCCAGGCTACTAACCATGTAACATCAATATTCAACTGATTGGGATAGACCTGTATCTGTTGTCCTCCCCTGATGCTAATACCTGGATTACCACTGTCGTTATATTCTGGATGCTGATGTAACTGTTCACATAAATTAAAAATTTTACTGTATTGAACAGGTGGTACATTGTCCATTGCTACAATGACTGGCTGAAAATATGCGACTTTCATTGTCATTTTTCTTCCTTAGTTAACTGATATATTAGTATAGCACGATCTAATACTTTTTGTAAAGCCGGATTGGTTTTTGCAGTTTCTCTAATGTTTTTCCAAAGCTGGCCTTCTCGAATGTTTGCGTATTGTTCTCGACCATCTTTTGGTTTATTAGAGTCATAATCCCAACCTATAGCAATCCTTGAACTAGGATCTGATCCTAGTTCTCGCGCATAAGTAACCCCGTTTGCTCGTTCATAAACATAGGTTGTATTTGGTTTAAGTGATCCCATTATAAAATCTTATCTAAATGAATAATTTCACTTTGCCTTGATATTTCTTTGACAAAGTATGCACAATGTGGTTGTTCAGCTGTTGATAAAGGTGTTGCTAACAGTTGTCCGTTTTTCATTTTAGGAAAATACCATTTAACGTCATTGTAAAAATTTACAACCTGGATGGGTTTAAATTCAACTCTAAAACTACTCAATGGATTAAACACCAGTGCCTCAAAACCTCGATCATTTAGGCTGGTCAGTGGTAATACTTCTATGTCACAGGCACTACTGCTATCACCGACTGCAATACACCAATCAATAGGCATAGTTACTTCGTCGTCTCCAATGCGTAGTACCATCGCCGGAGCATTAAAACTTTCTAAAAATATCAGCGGCATAAAAAAGAAATCTGGTTCCTTTGGATCACTGTTATCTAATACAGCGAACCTTGTACTATCGTCCACTTCGTCTGGTAGATTATTAAGACTGAATGCCTTATTATCTAATGTTAAAATCTGCATATTATTTTCGCCAATCAACCTTTTCTAAGGTAAAGGGATACTTGGCCTCCTTGTAAAATTTCTTTCTTTCTGTTAGGTGTCGTTTGGCGTATTTGCATGTGGAGGTAATATCCCAGATTTGTACAAAGTCCTTATCCTCTGCCTTACGGATTCCTCGTCCAATGCTTTGGATAACGCGGACAAAGCTCTTTCCGGGCTCCAAAAGAACCAGATTAAAAATCCTAGGGATATTAATACCCACAGCGGCCACACCATAAGTCGCCACAATAATCTTATTATCAGATGTTGCAACTTCATCATATTCTTCTTTCCTGTCTTTGGTTTTAACTTCGCCTGATATAAACACACTATTTTCAAGTTCGTTGACTAAAAATTTGCCTGAATCAATTCTATTAACAAGTACTAGTGTATTGCCTGATTCTGAAATTTGCCTAATTAATTTACTAACATAAATCATCCTGTTTTCATCGGTAACAAGATATTTTAGTTCTTCAGCATAGCTAGAAAACTCTGGAAGGTCAATCAACTGTGCTACATTTACATGACAGTTACTCAACACTCCTTTTTCTTGTAGTTCGTGTGCCTTAATGCTACCAATCACAGGTCCGATGCTGGCGAAAATACTTTCGCTTTCAAATTTTTCTTTTGGAATAGTGCCTGTAAGTCCCCAACGGATTCCTGCGTTACATAGATTTTGAGTTAGCAGACTTTTCAGTACATCTGCTTTGGCCATGTGAACCTCGTCAACAATAACTGTCTTAACTCCATCAAGAAATTCTGCTAGGGTTAAGATATCATGTTCATGATTTTTACTTTTCTTATCTAAAATATTAAGACTTTGCCAAGTACAGATGGTATGTGTTTTTTTAAGATCTTTTCTATCTCCGTAATATACCCCAACGTCAAGACCGCAGTTGATAAAGTCTTCTTCTGTCTGTTCAACTAAACTTTTATTAGGAACAATAACAATGCTTCTACCATATTTTTCAGTAATGTGTGCAAGAGTAGCAGTAGTAATAGTTTTGCCAGCGCCTGTGGCAATTTCTTGTATACATTGTGTATTTTCTAAAAATTTATTAATAGCGTTTACTTGATAATCTCGTAACAGTATAGGATCTCCCTCCATAGGGTGACCTTTTGGCCACACTTTTCCTAAGTCTGCCCAGTAATTTTCAGTGACGGGAGCAAATTCAAATTTTACGCTGGTACGGCGGTCTTCAATGTCGTCAATTGATATTTTTAAGCTATGTAGTATAGGCAAAATTTGGTCCAACTGATTAATATAACCAGTTCCTCCGAGACCAAATAAACTAACAGTACCATCCCACCGGCCTAATTTATAAGCAGGATGATATCTTGCATATGGGATTTCATATTTGAACGTATTGGATAACTTCTTCCTTGCGTCTAATGGAAGATTTTCAAATTTTATGTTAACTTCGTCTTGGATAATCAGTTTTACACTCATGTTGTTTTAAAGTTTTCTAGTAGTGCAGGTGAATGATGATAGGTTACAATCAAGTCACAGCAATTTGAATAGACTGCGGTTTTACTATATCGAAGTGCTGTGCCTATTGAAACTACTGCATTTGGTTTCCACTGATTTTTTATGAAAAATTTTGGAATTTTTCCATTAGGTACACAGGCAATTTTAGTATGTTCATCTAATACTGCATTATACTTGTTGACTGCAATAAGGTTGTTGAACTCTTTTCCAATCTCGTTATTGTCTAATCTAAAGTAGACACCAACTCCATCAAAAATTTCACATTTTTTTAGGCTATTGTCTAAATTTTTCAAAATCTCCAAGGCTGTTTTTTCAACATTATGCTCCCAGGTAATCAATACAGGGAATCTCTTAAGATCTTTGAGAGCCTGTATGAGATCCTCTAATGAGTGTTCCTTTGAGTCAACCCAAACTTTTGTGCCTGACCGTGAAATTATGGTATTTTTTATGGATTTTTCAGTTTTTTCTCTAAGAGTGGTATTATACTGAAACTTAACACGCCTGTCTTCAACGAGGCCACGGTCTTCAAGACCGTCATAGCCAATGTCATTGATTAACAGTTGTTGATGTGGTGAATTTAAAAAATTGCTAAATTCTAATTTTTCAGAAATTTCATGAAAATTCCAAGATTTTATGGTTTTGTAAAAATCTCTGATTTCGTCACTTATTTCAAAGTCATGTTTTTCAAAATTTTCTACAACTGTTACAATATTTCTTTCTGTTAGGTCTAGTAAATTAATTCTATTGGTAAAACTCTGAACCGACCCTTCAATAATTTTTGATAAATTTAACAAAGATTTCTTTATATTGGCGTTAAAGGCAAATTCTATGGCCAATGATACATTACCATCTTTACTTCTGTTGATAAAAATTCTTTTTGTAGTATCAACAGGTCTAAAATTTTTAGACCAAGTTGGATTTTCTAATGATTGTTCGATAATTTCTTTCACAGTAACTAAGTTTTGTTTATTTTCATTGAAAATTTTCAATAAAAGACGAGACTGGTTCTTTGTTATGAACATTGGACTAGAAACAGTAGTCGACAGGCTCTTTAAAATTTTTAAATCTCTGGATGGTACAAGTTTTGTAAGTTTTTCAAACCCACGCTTTTGAATCTCAAGTAGTAAATGATCAATATACATACTATTATTTTACATTCAAGTGTTATAAATGTCAAGCCTTAAAAGAAAATAGGCCCTATAAAATATTTAAGGCCTATTTTAACGTTTTTGAGCAAATTGATTCAATTAAAGAGAAGCATCTTCCATACCTGCAACTCTAAGTTTGATAATGTTTGTTATTTGCCACTGTTTTTGATCTAATGCTTTAGTGATACCTAACCATTTGTTTCTTAACAGTGCAAATTCGTTGATAATTTTTTCAAAATCAACAACATCGTCCTCGCCGTCAACATATTTTTCAACATCTCGACTGGCTAATGCTCTTTGATAGTTTTCAAGATACTTTCGAAAGTGTTGACTACGCAGTCTTCTAAGTTCGATATTAAGATATTCTAAAATTGCTTCAATTTCCTGTAGTTGACTAAATCGTTGTTCAACAACTCCCGGCATATTGGCAGCGGCCTTTTCTATATTTCCCGTTATACGGCATTCATTTTTTGCTACCTGTAATTCGGCGTCAAAATATGCCACGGCATCAGGAATATTTGAAATATCTTTAGCTATCTCAGTATACCAACCCATTAGAAATCCAATTCGTCAAGATTTTCGTCGTCGTATCCGTCGCTGTCTTCTAAATAATATGCAATAGCTGAGTCTAGGCTTTCTTCGTGGCCAGTTGCACCTTGAAGTGCGCGATCACTGACGCCTAGATCTGCTAATAAATCAACGTAACGCTCTGCTACTGATTCAATTTGCTTCTTATCTAAATATTCACTAAACAACAACCAGATATCGGCAATTTGAGTTTCATTCAACATTTTCTATATTCTCCTCAGGAACGGTAATGTTTGATTTGATATGAAATTTTTCCATTATCATATCTAATTTATCATCTTTCCATTCTTTTCGGTAGAATTTGAATTCTTCCCCAGTCTCTGGATCAACCCATTTTAGTCTGTTACCTTCTTGTTTGAGCAAACCTTCTTTTTCAAACAAGTCAACAACACCACTATAAGGATTCATGCCTGTTTCATAAGGAATTTTAACTTGAACACCTTCAAACGGTTTTGCATAGCGTGTCTTCATGATTTTACACGATGCACGAATACCATTTACTTCACTAACCTTGTTGCCGTCTTCGTCTTCTTTAAGTTTTAGCTTTTTCATAGCAACTACAATACTAGATGCGTAGATAAAACCTTGTCCACCTGAGATTTTATCGTCAGGATCAAACATATCTTGGCTTGCGTATGTGTGGTTAGTAGCAACTAGACCAATATTTAGACTTCCAAACATATTAACACAGTTACGAACAAGTGCTGTCAGTGCTTTAGGCTTACGACCCATGTCACCTTTCAAGTCACCTGCTTCAAACTGATTAACGTCTGTTGGTGTTAGCAACATACCAAGACTATCTACCACAAATAGTACCTTTGGACGGGTTTCCTCTGGCATTTCTTTATATTCTTTGATGAATTCGTTGATAGTTTTAGCAACGTCATCGATCATTGCCATATTAAGTTTAAGAAGTTTATCTTCGCTAGTATCAACGCCTAGTGCTTTTAACCATTCTTCGTCAAGAGCATTTTCACTGTCAATTAGTACAACGTAGATGCCTTGTTGTTGAGCATTTTTTACAATATTTCCAGAGCAAATATAACTCTTACCTGCGCCAGATTCACCTGCAAATACAGTAACCTTACCCAAAGGAATACCTTTGTTAAAGTCACCGCTGATGAGATAATTTAATGCATAATTGCCTGTACTGACCCAATCTGTAGGGTCTGTAAAACCTACACTAAGTCCGTCAATAGACTTAGTCAGTGTTTTACGAAACTTTGATAAATCAAAGGCTTTTGTAGCCATATAGTTATTCTCCTAAATTAAAGATAACTTGGGCGTACAACTAAGTTGTAGAGGCCCAAGCCTTGCTTATTACTTCTGACGATTACGGATCATCGCAAGGATGTCCTGTGCTCTGCTGTCAGTAGTTGCACTGGCAGTAGACTTAGTATCGCCTTGGTCTGCTACAGGAGCAGGATCCTTAGGAGTTTGAGTCATTGGAGGAGTATCATCGTCCTCGTGATCTCTAGCAGAAGACTTAACTGGATCACCAGTACCTTGTCCCATGCCTGCTGGTTTGAAGTATTGACCCCAACGATCCATGTCAAAGGCTTCGCCGTCAACTGATGCTTCAAACATTTCCTTCATAACCTTGAGTTCAACCTCTGAGGGTTTCTTTGGAAGATAGTCGCTGAGTTTATAAAGACCGTGTTGCTTAACAGCGGCTTGCTCAACGTCATTTAAAGGACGCTCACGACGACTCCACTTGCTAGTAGAATAGTCAGCGTAACCGCCTTTTGAACTCTTGATTAGTCTAAAATCAATACCGTGAACAAAGTCTGTTGGTAGATCTTCTAGCTCAGGGTCAACCAATGCTGAACGAATCAGTTGGAAGATTTGAGGACCAATGATAAACCTACGGATAGGATTTTCTGGAGTCTGTTCTTCTTTAAGACCGTCTTCAACAACAAATCCTTGGAAGATATAACTGCGTTTCTTCCAATACTTACGACCCATGTCTTCGAGACTTGGGTCTTTGAACCAAGCACGAACCTCAGATAGAATTGGGCAAGTGTCGCCATACATTTCTACGCAGGGGACTTGGACAATAACTTGTTTTGAATCGGTTTGACCTTTAACACCAGCGAATGGTAGTTTGATCATTGCACGTTCAACCCAGAAAAAAGTGTTATCTGTGTTGCCGTCGGGTAAGAATCGGACAGTTGCTTCTTGTCCTTCTTTAAGGTTCCAGAACGGGTAAATTGAATTATCACCGCCTGTACGTTCTCCAGAGCCACGTTGCTCTGCTTCTTTTAGTTTTGCACGAATTTCAGCCAAAGATGCCATAATATTCTCCTTAATAAGCCTTTGCTTTTATATTTGCCTTTAATTGTTGAAACCTATCAACAAAAAACGCATACATGTTATTGTATGCGTTTTTATTTAGTTCTGCAAGAAGAATCTTGCCTAAAATGTGAGTAGTTTAACCAATTATCTTAAACCAGCGATTCTTCTCATTGCATCTAGTTCTGCAACAAATTTTGAATCTCTTGGTTCTCTACTTTCTTTCTTTTGGTTTAAAGGATTTTTAGGATCTGCGCCTTGTGCGGCAGCAACTGTTGGCCCTGGTTTACCCATACCCGGGGGCTGTGCTGGTTTTCCTGCCTGTACTGGCGGAGGTTTAGTAGCATTGGCTTGAGCCGCTTGTGCGGCAGTTGGACCACCTTGTTTACCACGACCTGCTCCTGCGCCTTGATCTAATTTAACTGCGTAGGGCTTGCCTTTCCATGTAAATTGTTGCTCTCCCTTGGCTTTAGCATCAGCAAATGCTTGACCAAATGTCATACTATCACGGTTTGCAGGCTGGCCAGCCTGCGCAGGTGCCGCCGGTGCTGCCGCTTGTGCAGGTGCTGCCGCTGGAGTTATTTCGCCTGTTTCTGGATTAGTTTTACTACCGTCAGCGTTGGCAATTGTTACATTTTGGCCTTGAGCGTTAACACCGTTAGCCGCTTGTGTGGTAGCTGCCTGTGCATTTGCTGCCATTGCTTGTCCAAGCTCTTGATCAGCGGCATCAGCGGCATCAGCATAGGCTTTTTCTTTGGCTGCTTGTTGACCTTGTTTTGCAAGTGCCTGTGTAGCTGGCTCAACAAAATTAGGATCACCGGCACTGACAACATTTCCGTTTTCATCAGTTGTAAATCCCGGCATCAAATTGCCTTCGTCATCTACAGAACCCGGAGGAGGGCCACTTGGTGCCGCTGCCTGAGCTGCCGCACCTGCAGCCGGAGTTCCTGATTGTGCAGGAGCCGCCCCTGGAACTTGTTCTCCAGGTTGAGGTTTTGGCATACGTGCCATAATTGCAGGATCTGTTGCGTCAGCGCCGCCTAACCACTTTAACTGACTTGGTGTTAGCTTTGCTTTAGCGGCAGCGGCAGCATTTGCATCTGGTGCAGGTGTTCCGCTTGTTACTGCACTACCATCACTTGTTCTAAGTGTTCCGCCAGATCCTGTTTGTACAGCATTTGCTGGATTGGAATCGTTTGTGTAAACGTTCATCCCGTTAATGTTTTTCATACTTGCAGGTCGGCTAGGATCTGCCTTTTCTGAAACTAAATTAATATAATCGCGAAGTGTTTTCATATTATTTTCCAAAATTTATTTTGCCCATGATCTGTTTCATCATGTCTGCAGGATTCATTTGTCCACCAGGAAACTGTATGTTTTGGTTGGGCATTTGGCCTTGAACACCTTTCATCATGCCGCCCATTTTCTTTTGCAGTGTTTGACCAACAGTATCTGGGTTACTAAAATCTAACACTTCATCGCCTTCATCGTCGCTGCCAAATTTAGGTAATTTAATTTTCATACCATTTGCTTTGGCTATGGCGTCATCATAACTAGCAGGTTTTCCGTTGATCATTCCTGAAGAAGAACTGGTAGTTTTTGCACCAGATTGTTTGATTAGATCGTTAAACATAGAATCAATATCCATGTCAGTAGATGTTTCATCAACTGGTTTTTCAACTCCTGCTAGTCTTAAAATATCATTTTGTTGTCTAATAGGTGCTGGAGGATCTACTCTATCAACAATCCCAAATGCATCTTCCATATCACGTGTATTGGCGTTGGGAAACTTGTCTACAAGTTTATCTTTCATTTTAGTACCGCCAATGGTAAAATTCTTTTCTTCTTTGTTCCAGAATCCCTGCATAAACTCTTTCATTGCTTCAAGATCTGAACCGTTGTTGTCAAATCCACATTCCATAGGAGTCATGCCACATTCTTCAATGGCGTCTAACAGAGTCATTTCTTTGCCGCCAAGATTGATTCTAGTGTCTAATTCAGCACCTGCTTTTTTAGCTCTAGCAATGGCTTTCATTAGACCTTGCTTGGCTAGATGTTTTGCAGTACTGTGTCCTTGACCATGCTTGCCTGCCAATGCGCTTGGACTTCTTCTTGGGGGATCTGGATCAAACGGTGGATCATCAGATTCCCTAGTCTGTTTAGTTGGTGCTGGTTTTTGTGGAGTTGGTTGGCTAGTTGATTTAGATTTCTTTTCAGCATCAACTTGTGCCTGTGTTTTCTGCCCACTTAAAATAGCAACCATTTCATCAGCTGTATAATTTTGAGTTTCTGCAACCGGTGCTGGTTGTTCAGGTGCGGCTGCTGGTGCAGGTGCTGCCGCAGCCGGAGGTTGTGCAGGTGCTGGCGGTGCCGGTGGAGGTGTTTCGGCTGCTGGTTCTTGTTCAGCAGGAGCCTTGTCTCCGTCACCGTTAAAATCTAATTGTTGTGCAATAGTAGTGCCGTTATTTTCGTCATAATTTACTAACAGTGCCTGCACCACTGGTCTAGCATCTAGTTCACTGTCAATATCTTTTAGTTCGTCAACAAAGTCTGGATCATCTATAAGACCCTTTAGTGTATTAATAGCATTGATACCTTCACCGCCTGACTTTAATTCACCTTTAGAAAAAATATCGTTTAGATCTTTAATTGCTTGTTTTTGTACAGCTTCGTCGTCGCTGAATAATCTGTTAGGTGTTGTTTCTTCTTCAGAAATTAATGAATCCATAAATGATTCTAATTCTAATTCAGGATCATATGATTCTGTTTGATGATCGTGGTCATCGCATTCACAGTTAGCAACTGGCTCACCGCAGTCATCACATTTTTCTTTTTCTTCACCTAGTAAATCGTTAACACCAAGTTCTCTAACAGGTAAGTTTAAATCATCTGATAGTTTATAAATGTATGGGAATACTGCTTTAAGTTCTTCATTAAATGTTCTAATGGTCAATCTATCAACTAGATCGTTTACTACCTCTTCAGGGATAATCTGTTCTTCTTGTTCTTCGAATGCTTCTACAAACTGTTGGTAAAATGATGGACGCTGTAATTTAGAAATTGTTTCTTTAATTTGATCAATTCTTTCAGCAACACGGTCAGTAATTTGTCCCATAGTTTCTGACAGTTGATCTTGACGACTTACATAACCTTTAAATCTTCTTAGGCTAGCTAATTCTTCACTTAGACCAATAACATGTTTGCCAATGGCATCGTATGGTGTTCCGCCGTTTTTAATATGTTCTGCTAGAGCTCTTGCTCCATTAAGATGCTTGCTAGGGTAAAGGAATCTTTCTCCTAGGCTATTCTCAATATAGATACTTTCAATGTGTAAGGTACGTCCAGCAGCCAGTTCAGGATTAACAGGTGCTGAATGTTTAATGATTAAACGAGCTTCTCCTAAATCCTGGTAACTTACTTTAGATGTACCAAAAAGTTTGCTTTCCATCATGTTACCTTCTCCGGTTTCCTCGGGTCTTTTTGCTAAGAAATTATAATCTCTTTTGTCTAAATTTGATTGTCCGCTTGTTTGAGCATCAAACTTTAATCCATGGCCTCTGGCAAAACCTTTAAAAGATCTTACCCACTTATAGGCTTTTCTATGTCCATTGCTAGGCTGATTATCAGGAGTGAAGTCTCCTAAAATTTTAATAACTAAACCCTCGTCATCGTCAAGGGTCATTGTGATAGTGGCCAGCGGTTTTCCGCCCTCGGAATATTTAAATTCAAAGAAGCGAGCCTGCGGTATGTCCTCTTTCTTGAACAAAACTTGCCCATCTTCTCCGCCAATTTTTATTGATGGGAAGCGAGTTTGTATTTTTCCATAGAGTTCTTTGGCAATATTGTCTAAATTAGCGTCCATATGATATTTATCAAAGGTTAGTGGAAACAAAAATGGGTAGAGGGGGTTCTATATCTTCCTCATACAAGTCGCGACTGCTTAAAACTTCGGTAACTCTAGGGTCCCAATCCGCTAAAATTACGCTCATTCTAACTAACAACAACAGTGCTGATACTAGATCGTCGTGTAGACCTTCTTTTGCTTTAAATGTAGTTCCAGCCGCAATAAACCCCTTTAATTCGCTGATTAATGGGCGGCTGTTGATTTTTATTCTATCTGATTCTATTAAAAATTTAAGTCTGGCGCAGGCACTAACTTTAGTGCTATAGGTAGTATTAAATCCTTTGCGGAACTTGCGAACATGCCCTTTGCGTATAGGTTCACTGACAAATAGTCCTGGGAAAGTTTCTTCGCCCATATCTTTAATGACTACTAATCCAGCTTCTCCAACGGTGTTATTTTCTATACTCCAGTAGATGTTGTTGGAACTTTCAACACCTAGCTGTTCTTGTATGTAATTTAATATATCACGTAATATCTTAATTTGACCCTGTATTGGTGTTATATTATGTTGCCACTCGGCGCATTGTATCATACTAGGCAATTCAAATACCTGTATGGCTGCATAGTCGCCACCTGTGCCTAGACTAGGATCAAGTGATACTAGGTAAAGATTATTTCCTGAAGGTTTTCTATACCAGCGTACCTGACCCATTTTCTCAACAGGATCGCGACCTAATAGTTCACTTAGTTTAATACTGTTAATTAACGTTTCGTCATAGACTAAGAATTCACAACCGTACTCACGACGGAAACGTTCTTCGCCAATGCGGCCCATTTCTGCTTGTTTCCAAGCATCATCGCGGTCAGGGTGATCGTCCCAATTTGATCTGTAGCCAAAGAAACCATTAATACCTACATCATTTTCGATAGTATCGCCATACTCATCAAACTTGTGTTGACTCTCCTTCCAGATAGTAGCAAACGTGTCTTCATCTGAGTTTGGTGTGCTTGTAATGATTGCCTTACCACCAGTTGCTAGTGTGGGCGAAATAGAAGTCCAGAATTCTTCAGCAATGTTAGGTTGTACAAACGCGAACTCGTCACAGTATAGTAACGAGATAGACATACCACGACCTGTTGTACCTGTAGTTGTTTGACTTACAATACGACTACCGTTATCAAATTCAATAGATCCTTTATTGTAGCTAACTACCCCGCATCGTACATAATCAGGACATAGTTCGTATCCATAACGGATACGTTGCATAATTTCCTGAGCACCTGTATATTTGTGTGCGGCAACTAGAATTGTTTGGTCAGGATGGAACATTGCATACCAGAGCAAATATCCAGCGGCACAAGTTGTCTTACCACTCTGACGTGGCATCATGTTGACATTAAAACGATGATCGTTATAAGAATGCAACAGTCCTATTTGATATTCGTAAGGCTCAAACCGTATCTTGCCTTTTGTAGGATGTTGTATGTTAAAAAAGTTTTTAACAAAATATAAGTATCCTTCAACGGGGTCACTGCACATCAACAGGTCTCTAACCTGCTCTTCGGTAAATCTTTCTTTGGTGTGTGCCTTTTTGGTTAAGACGCCATCTAAACTTTTTGCCATAACTTTATTTACATAAAAAAACCACCCCGTAGGGTGGTTTTGGTAGGGTACTTAATCTACCCAGACTGCACTAGTTTAATCGTTTAGGTCACCGCGAGCTTTTGCTGACTTTAACATATCAACTCGATCTTGATAGCCCTTGACACCTGGTTTAATATCTTTGGCTGCTTTCTTTTCGCCTGCTGTAGGATTCTTAATGTGCTTCATTGTAGTCTTTTCTTGATGACTAGCTTCTTTAATTTCTTTATACAAATTAGCTAATTCAGATAATAATGCTTCTTGCATTGGATTGCCGCCGCCGTTAACTTTTGGTGCTTCTGCGCCTTGACCGTGAAGATCATCGCCTGTTGGAATTACTGCCTCTGGGCCTGCATATAGTTCTGTTGGTGCGTTAGCAAATTCTTCATCGAATGGAAAATCGTCGTTGCCAATAATTACATCTTTGCCGTGATCATGTGGAACTTGGGCGCCGTCTTCGATGCCTTTGAGTATGCCCATTAGATCCTTAATACCACCACTGCCGCTAGCATTTAAACTAACGTTCATGCTAACAGAGTCGCTCTGTTTAGGAGGAGACATCATATCCCCTGGCATATTACATTCATCTAAACTTTCTGAGAAATAATCAAGACCTAAACTCTTTCTTAGTTGAGCAACTTCGTCTAGCGGAACTTCTTCTTGACTTTCGTTGGCAGGAACTGAGCGATACATACCATCAGATCCTAATTCTACACTTACTGCTCCTAGACCTCTAATGCCAATTAATGCCGCTGGAATTTTAATAACTTCTCCAGAGCCGGAACCTGTTTCAGTTCTTCCTGCCCACTTATAAATTTTTCCGTCAATATCAATTGTGTATGGCTCAGGGCCAGGTTTGTATCTTGGATCAAATCTTTTGTTCAACGGTACTACGGCTGGTTTATCCGCCATAGGTTCTGCTGGTTTATCTGCCATAGGTTCTGCACTTGGTGATGGAGCACTAGGCTTAAATCCACCAGTTACTTTTCCGTCTGGACCAATTGTAACTCTTTCTGATACAGAGCTGTCAATTTCGGCTAGTTTTGATATTAGTTCTTGAAAATTCATTTGTCTGTTCCTTTAGGTGCTTTGATATCAACGTCACTCTTTTTTAGACCTTTAAGAAAACTCATCAAATGCTTTTCGCCAACCATCTTCTGGCCAGCTTCATCTTTTTCGTAGTCTTTTTCAAGAAGGGATTCGCCTTTCTTAGCATTTACACCAGAAAGGTTAATTTCTTCTTCGTGAATATCAAATGGTGTTCTTACACGTATTCTTGATGAATTAATTTTTAACTGTTCAGCAATGTATTCTCTCAACACGGCTGCTGTCGTTGGATATGTAACTTTAATGTCAAATATATTAACTTCAGAAAACTTTTGATCTGGAAAGTCTAAAGGGCTTTCTTGTATTGGGGTTCTTTTACCTGCAGAGCAAGCTGTACAACCGTACTTTTCTAAAGCGATCTTCATCTGTTTAGCACAGTCTTTTGGGCAATCTCCAGCAATCTTTACTTTATATTCGTAAACTTGTTTGCTTTCTTCTAAGTAGGTTTTGAAACTTTTCATAATCGTATCCATATTGTATATTTATGTGTCTTTCATGTTCTTAAGTTTCTCTAGAAGACTGTTTCTATCTGTAATAATTACGCCGTCACCCTGGATAGTAACTGATTGATCATCTGAAGACTCTTTATCTAATTTTTCTTTTTTCAGCTGTAATTCTATCATTTTCAGCTTTTTATCAATTTTTGCGGCTTTAGCGTCAATGGCATTTTTCAGCATACTTGCAGCCACTTCAAATACACGACCGCTGTAGCGAGCTTCTACGTTCATACCTAAGTCCATTAAATCATCATAGGCATCCGTAGCACGTTGAGCTAGTGCATCAAACTCGCTATCGCTTACATCACCGAGACCTTTGACCTGTGGTAGTGCCGCAGATATTTTATCAAACTCGCTCATGTCCCTCAACAGTGGTTGAGGTTTTTCTGCTAGTTCTTTTTTCTTTTTCTTTTCTTCTTGCTTGATAACTTCTTTGCTGTCAGGCAAATTTAAAAGTTCTTCTAGTTTCTTAGTCATAGTAGTACTTATCTGCCTCCGTTATGAAATAAATCATTTTCGTTGACAATTCTAAATTTTATACCCTGTTGTTTACACCATAAATTGGCTGCGGCCCATTTTGCTTGATTTTTAACATATTGGGCTTGATTGTACTTGTTTTTACCAACTCGTTCTAAGATAGTTTGACTCGCAGGCTTGATTTCGATTAACTCAACATGAGTTCGCATGTTCTTGTCTACGTACTGTATAAAAAAATCTGGTACATAGATTGTTTGACGACCAGTTAACGGATCTCTGTAGGGAATACTAATTGCTTCGCTGGCCCACTTTTGCACACTAGGATTGGTGTCACAAAACTTCATAAAGCTCCACTCCCAACTACTTCTATAACGAGGAACTTTAGTGCCTACATATTTTTCAGGCGCGGTAATTGTAAACTTTCCTTGTGCAAACTTAGACATATTAAACTAAAATATTTCTAGATTCAAACGTATCAGCGATTTGTGCTACTCTGTATCCTAGAAGACTAGTTTTTTCTCTATAGGCATTTAATACCTGTGCAACTACTTGACTGAGCTGTACATCAGTTAAAGCCTTAAGAGTATCTAACAATGAGAAAACATTAACATTGTCTAATCTAGCCTGATTGAGCAGTACTATACTTGTGCTTCTGGCACTTTCTTGATCAAATCCTCTTTTTAAAAAAAATGCTAAAACTGCATCAATTTGATTAGTTGGAAAACTGATCTCGTGATTATAATATTTGTCAAAGAACTGTCTAACTTCGCCTGCACTGTCTACTGATTCTGATGGAGGTAAATTTGCCATAATTATTGTTGAATAATAACTGTATTATTTCCTGTAATACTAACTGGTTTAGCAGTAGTAACATTATTATTTGTTGAAGTACGAGGAAAGGCTGTTCCCTCAATACCGCCTACACCGGCAGTAGCAGTTGATCCTAAAGAATTAGTACTGACTATCCCTGTCTGTCCACTAATTGGCTTCTGCTGAGTAGTTTGTGTATAATTTTGATCTGTGGTTACTCTGTTGTTTAATGTTTCAACAGTAGCTTTAGGAGTTTCTGTAGTTACTGCACTGGTCTTTGGAATAGTAACGCCTGCTGGTAAACTTAGGGGGCTAGGTGTTTGATCGTAATGTTCTAAACCAAACCCTTCAGGAACATCTCCATTGATAACTCCATTACTGTAATGAACTGCTTCGTAGGTCAGCGTCATGGTTAACTCATGAGGTGAGCTAGTTTTAGCATAGTCCATTGCCTGATGATCAAATGCTTGAATATAAGGATTTATCAATTTGTAGGCAAAATATTCTTTTCTAGATAATTGATAAATTGTTATACTGTTAAAAAACATTTCAGTACTTTGGTTATCTAAACCGTACACATTACTCGGTCCGCGTTTGGTTGCGTTCCTTGCATAGGCACTGTTTGGACTGCCAGCAGATGTAGGATCTGCATAATAATATTTGTAATAATTTTGCCAAACTTTGCTGATCAATCCCATATTGTCATCGTGAAATTTAATTGTCACTGGTTCAAACTTATGTGAGGATTGAATTACTTTTTTTCTATTGTATTGATTAACTGTTTCTGAAGAGATTTTAATGCTGGGTAAAGTTACATTTTTTACCAGCATGTTGATTTCATTTTTATGGCGTTGTGTTATACTTTGGTCTTGTAATGCTCTACTGTTGATACTAAACACAGTATGAAATAAGAAATCTAATTTAGGCGCAAGTCTAAAATTATCATCACGAAAGATTCTTGCACCGTGCTGATAATCCCTAAGTGTAGTATTAGGGTTAAGATTATTATTTAGATACGCATTAAAGGGATTTGCCATAATAGTATTTATATAGCCAAATTAACTACGCAGTTAATAAACAGTCACAAAAAAGCCCACGTAGTGTGGGCTTTTTAATTAGCGGGCGCCGCCGCCTGTTGTACCTGTACCTGTTAATCTAGTAACTGGTGTTCCTACTCCAATAGTACCTGATGTCTGTAGACAGTTGTCAGGTTGAATTGTTAAGGAAATTGTTAGAGCTTCTTGTGTACCATAGTTGTTTGTATCATAATCAACTTTAGTCACATAGCAACCATAACACTCCCAAGTTTCTAGGATGTTTGGAGTACTTGCTCCGTTGCCGCCGTCTAGGATTTCTAAACGCATAGTAAACTTGTAATCACTACCTGCGGCTGCTGAAGCCTGCTCAAAAAAGTCAAATTGCTTCTGCATCTGCTCACCAACTAACTTTGAAACGCTACCGGTAACGTCGTCACGTAGTTTAATGCTCATTGCTTCCCAAGTGCCTTTACCAGCTAAGTGAAAAACTGAGTTGTATACTTCAATAGGAATATCTTTGAAGTTGGCAGTAGGACGCTTTGCTTCAGAAACTTGCTTAGTAAGCTCTGTTGTAGGAGTTGACACGCCAAAGTTTTCAAACATCACTCTAAAGCGATATTTCATCTTTGGCATCAACATACCTTGTGCTGATGCGCTTTGATCTGACGCTAGCGGTACTGTAAATCTTGATAATGTTGCGATTGCCATATTTGGACTCCGTTATTTGTTATAGACCTTTGATCTCACCAGTGTTCTTCAAGCGTAGTGGAATGTAGATAAATTCAACTGCTTTTACTGGTTCAATCGCAACGTCTAGATATAGTTCACTGCGATCAATTCTTGCAGGTGTGTTATTACTTGTGTCACAGACTACAATGTAGTCATATAGAGCACGTTGTCCAACTAGTTCTAGTAATAGACTTTCTGCTGCCTGCTTAATTTCATCTCTAGTAATCTTATCATTTGGCTCAAATACATATGGTTTGGCCAACTGTGTAAACTGACGACGTAGATATATTACTAGACGTGCTACGTTGATACGATCTAGTGCAGAAGCATTTCTTGCACGAGTGTACTGACCGTAGTTTACTAGACCACTACCAACAATAAATGTTAATGGATTAACTTTAACGCTGGCTAATGTATCACGCTGTCCTGTGTTTAGAGCAACTGATTGGAATTCACCTTCATCTGTGATATAACCAACTGCTGTAGCGTTTGTAATTCCACCACGACGTGTACCTGCTGGTGCAAACCATGGATAAGCAACTTGGTCGTTAAGAGCAATAGTTCTTAACATCATGTGGCTTGGAGGAACTGCAATGTTGTTTCCAATGTTATCGCTAGTAAAGCCCCATGGATAAAATACTGCCATGTATTCGTCTGAACTTACTAGTCCTGAATCATTGTCTTCTAATGCACCGGCTTGGTTAGTACCCCAGTTTAACAATGAAGTTGCATCTGGACGTAATCTTGCAGGTGTATCACCAACGATGAATGCTGTTAGACCGCGATCATAGTTCAAACTGATCATTTCGCCAATTAACTCAGGATAACCTGGGCAGGCGATCAAGTTAAACACACGTGATTCTTCATCACGGATCTGTTGGTTAGCATTAACTAAAGCCTGTAGTTTTTGTACTACAACCTTACGCTGTGCCTTACGACCAAATGTTCCAGCACCATTTTCTTGGTTACCAGCTTCTGTTACCCAACGATGTGGATAATATTCAGTCATTAATTCATCGTTAGCAGTTCTAAAGTTACGTGCAAGGATGTCAACATAGTTACGTACAAAACGCTTGACGTTAAATCCTGAACGACGTAGGTTCCATAACAACATACCCTTTGGATATAGTGCAGGATCTGGACAGTCAAAGTCTACAAAGTTATTTGTTAATAAGTCAACAATTGAACTTGCATCAGCTGTACGACCAGTTGTATTCCAACGTGCATCAGCAAATAGGATACCGTTTTCTGTTGATTGATCACTGTTATCAACTAGTGCCCACTTTTGTGTAGCATAGTTGTACTTGTAGATCATTGGGAAGTTCTCTAAATCGCTAGTGTCAATCCATAGATCACCATTAGCTAATGCTGTGCCGTCACTCTGTGTTAGAGGGGCTGTTGCACTTACAATAGGACCTTCTGGGTCTGTTGTGTCACCACCGCCTTGATTTTGTACAAAGTTTTTGTAACCAACCCATTTATCACCGTCATGAATCATCATGTCAACTTCGTCAATTAAGCTGTTATACCATAATTGACCATCAGCTGTTAGACTCTTTGGAGAATCTTCACCTGCTGTGTAAGTTAATACTTTCCATAGGCTTGCAACAAAACTACCAGCGGCTCCACTTGGATGATCATATAAATTAGCTGTTGGGTTTGAACCAGATGTAGTAAATCCTGCATCACGGAATGCGTCAGCAGTTCCGTCAACAATATAAATTTCTCCGCCTTGATTGTGTTGAATAACAATTCTATTAGCACTGTCAACACTTGCCACTACGCTGGTACCTACTGGCATTGCGGCGTTAACTGCGGCAGCTACTGTTTCTGCATCATCTACTGTTCCAGCAGTTGTAAAGTTAACTGTAACTGAGTCGCTTAATGTTAAAGAACCCTTAATGCTTTCTCTAATTGAAAAACTTCCTGCGCCTGCTGAAAATGTGCTGGCAGCAATTACTGAAGAAACAATTTTTGTTTCGCCTGCGCTAACTCTTCTATAGATCTTAAAGTTTGCTTCAATGTCTGCACCAGTTAGTTCAGCATCGTTAAATTTAGCAAATAACGTGCCAGTTGCTAAATTGATTCCGCCGCCGCTGGCATCTAAACCTGCTAAGGCTGCGTGTCCGTTTGCATACAATGGGCACTTAATTTCTTCCCAGGCTGCGGTTGAGCTATTATATCTCTTAACTCTAACACTTGCTCCTAAGTTTGGTTCTGTAGTCTTAAACCAAACAGATCCAGTTGGGCGTGGGTTTGTATCTGTTGACTTGTATGCAGGTACTTGAGTATGTGCAGAAATTTGTAGTTTAGGTGCATAGTATGTACCTGACTTAATTCCAACAGTACTGGCTGATGTAGAAACTCCAGCTAGTGTTCCTGCAACAGTTAATGTATCAACATCACCGTTTAAGTATAATTCTAATTTTCCGTTTACAGCGGCAGCAGTTACACCAACAACGGTGCTGCCAATAGCTGTTACCAATGTTGCTAAACTAGTTGCACCTGTAATTGTAGTTCCGTTTAATACCAATGTATCAGCTTCAACAATTGTTGTAGGAACTTTTGTACCCGCAACAGCTGGCCAACTCTTAGTCCAATCGTTTGAACCTACTTGACGCCACTGACCTGCTCTGTTTTTATAAAATAATTTGTTTAATGTAGTAGTTGCTACAATAGCATAGTCGCCATTGGCTCCCACTGATCCTTTAGGTGCACCGTTGGTTACTTTTGTTGTATCTGTAATAACAATTGGAGTCTTAGCAACAAATGTCTGTCCGTCTGTTACACTAGCATCGCTACCATTCCATTCAAAAATACCAAATGATGTTCCGGCAGTATCAAACCAGTAAGTACCATTTTGTGGTTCACCTGCTGGTGCAGCCGCTGAAGCATCTAACTGTGCTAGATCAATATCTGCACGTACTACAAATGCGCGATTGCTTACACCTAAATAACTGTAAGCAGTTTGCAATCCATATTCGTTTTGCTCCCCTGCATGAATAGGATTGTTGTTAGCATCAGTTTTGAATATTGGTGTGCCAAACGTGTCAGCTAGATCTTTCTGACTGGTTAGTAAATAAACCTGTCCTGAATTAGCTTTCAATGTACCTGGAGCAATTCCAGTACCAGAGGCGTTCTGTTTATTCTCTTCAGAAGTAACAATAATTAAGGGAGTAGTACCTGGGGCAGCTGGGGTATAGAACGATTCGTCTATAACACTAACACTTACGCCTGGTGAACTGAGTTGAGCCATATCATAATCTCCATGAATACAATTCTATATGTATTTATGGTGAAATTGATTTTTGGGCTGGTTATAACTAATGAAAAAGGTGGTAAAAAGGTGTAAATACTGCTATGAGACCACTTTGTTCCTGCGGTTTAAGGCCATGTGCTATTAACTATCGCAAAAATAACAAGACCTATTATCGCAAACTATGTGAAGCATGTCTATACGATGGTGACCGTGCTGGATCACCTAGATGGTTTCGTTCTGGATATAAAATGAAAACCACCTGCGACAAGTGCGGATTTAAAAGTCCACACAAAGAGGTGTTTAATGTGTTTCATGTAGACGGCGACTTAAACAACTGCCGTCATACAAATCTTAAGACTGTGTGCTCAAACTGTCAGCGAGTCCTACATAAAGAGGGCGTTCGTTGGCGTCAAGGGGATCTGATACCAGATCTCTAATTTTGTTAAACAAGTCATCGATACTACCGTCGTTTTCAAAAACGTAGTCAAAATTAGTTCCAACCCAAGCAGTTTCACTAGCATGAATGTTTAGTTTTTTAAGTCTATCTGAACTGATTAGCCAGCTCATGTTACCCTTGCCCTCGTTAGAATTTATAGCATCTTGATACCATTCAGGTTCTGGGCCGCGTTTTACACGAATAACAATGCCGCCGGCATCTTTGATTGATTTAATTTCGTTAGGGAAACGACAGTCGCTAATAACAATATCGTCTCGACTGTTACGGAGTTTATTCTCCAAACTGGCAATCCAAATATCGTCGTGGAATGCTTTTCTGCAGACTTCTGTGCCCCAATATTGCAAGACCCAACGAGGAGTAAGATTTGGCATACCTAAACGCTCTGACCACCATGGATCCACTTGTTCTCGCCATTCCCGGGCTTGTTTTGTTCGCCCTTCTAGCATGGTACGGTCCCAACCAAACACTTGGCTTACAGCATCCTTAAGTGAATTTGCGAAGCTTTCTCGCCTAAAACCGTGAAAATTAGTTAGATAGTCAGCAATAGTATCTTTACCTGAACCAATAAATCCGCAAACTCCAATGATCATAAGAACCCCCGTAATTTCTGCTAGTATATAACAGATCTATTACAGGGGTCAATTATTTCTTAACCAATTACAAATGTAAGCGGAGTTCCGCCAGGAACCATATCGTTGATTTCTTTTTCAAGTTTTTCAATTTCTTCTTTTCCAGAAGATTTAAGATCAGCACCGTTCATTTGAATAGAAGAGCCAGGGCCTGCAATGCTGGCAAACTTACTACGTGCTTCGCCTAGCATAATTTTGCAGGTTGCAAGGCTGTAATCGTATAACCATTGTTTTGCATAGATATCTTGTAGTAACACAAAATCAGGTCTAAAATTGTGTGTCCTTAGCATTATCTGTTCTTGTGTAGCAAATGGTCTTTGTAATATAGTAAGAATATGACTAGTTGGCTTCCATTTAAATTCAATATAACTACCAAACATACGGCCAACTAGCTTTTGATAACCTGAGTAAAGTTCGTACGTTGCTAGGCCGCCCATCATACTAGAACTCAGTAAGTAGGTATTTGTATAGGCCAAATTAAATGGCTCAAATAGCGAGCCGCCTGCGCCCATGCCGCTTCTACTGCCAATTGCACGTCTAAATACACTCTGTACTTCAATTACTTCGTCAGGCAGTCTGTATTCGTTAACATCTTGCTGTAGCTCTAAAAACATATAGCTTTCTTCTACAGCATTACTGCTACGCTGTCTAAATTTAGTTAATGCTCTATTAAGAGCAGTTTCGTAGTGTATAGGATCTAGTTCTACTTCAATCATGCCGTCGCCCAACATGGCTCGCACATAATCAAATACTTTAGTTCGTTCTTGTTGGCTGGTTGTAGCGTTAGTATCAGGCATTTTTGCTCTCCTTACATATTTAGCTAGCGATAAATATCACTATGCCACGATTATCTCTATACAAACCCGAACGAGGGCAGGATTACAAGTTTATAGACCGTCAAATTTCTGAAATGTTTCAGGTTGGCGGTACTGACGTGTATCTGCACAAATATCTAGGACCTGCAAATCCTAGTGAACAGACTGCAACCGCAGATCAGCCTCACTATGTTGACGGTGTTAAAGAAACTAATATACAAGATTTGTTACTGTTAGAAAATAGAGATAGAAAATACGATCCTAGCATTTACAAAATAAGAGGATTGTATAATGTGCAAAATATAGATTTTAATCTCAGTCAATTTGGATTGTTTATTGACAACGATACAATTTACATGACTGTACACATTAATGATTTTATCAAATATATTGGTCGTAAACCTCTGAGCGGAGATGTTATAGAGTTACCTCACTTACGTGACGAATTTGCGCTGAACGATTTTGATCTTGCACTTCCCCGCTACTATGTCATTGAAGATGTAGGTCGAGCCAGTGAAGGATTTTCAGCAACTTGGTATCCACATCTTTACAGATTAAAACTTAAAAAGATAACAGACAATCAGCAGTTTGCTGATATACTTGATCAGCCAGCAAAAGAAGGCAGTGATCAAACACTGAGAGATATATTAAGTACTGCTGCCAAAGAACTTGAAGTTAACGATTCTGTGTTATCTCAAGCAGAAGCAGATGTTCCACAAAGTGGCTTTGAAACTAGACAGTTTTATACTTTGGCAGTAGATCCAACTAATGGTCAGCCTGTACTAGAAACTACCACAGGTGGAGACGTTGAACCTGGTGTTGCTGTTCGTTCTGGTTATTCAGGTTATCTATTAGGTGACGGGTATCCTCCCAACGGACATAGTTTTGGCCACGGTATTCAATTTCCATTAGGTCCAATAGAAAATGATTTTTTCCTTCGTACTGATTTGCTGCCAAATAGATTGTTTAGATACGATGGCACTAGATGGGTTAAAGTTGAAGATAAGGTAAGACATACTCTTACTAACACTGATACTAGACAAACTCTCAAAACAAGTTTCATTAACAATAAAAATATTACAGGAACAACAGTGGTGCAAGATGGCGTTGACGTACCTGTTGCAAATACACTGACTGTTCAAACATCAGTGCCCTACACTGCTGGCATGGGTGCAAAAGCATTTATTGGCGATGTTAAAGTTCAAACAGCTACCGTAACAGCTGGTGCTGGTGGAAACGCTTTAATTACTCTCAGTGAACAAGCAACAGCAGGTAGTAACATTCAATGGACATTGTTTAAGTCGTTTATTGACGAAAGAAGTTCTGTTAGTAAGGCAGTAAAACCAAAGGCTGATTTATAATGCAACATTTTTATGACGGACAGATTAGACGTTACCTACTTCAGACAATTCGCGTCTTGAGTAATTTTACGGTCAAATATGGCGACGGAAGATTAGTTAGAGTTCCTGTAGTATATGGTGATCCTGACAGACAGGCAGCATCTATTATGCGACAAAACAGCGAAAATAAAATTAATAGTGCGCCTAGAATTGCAGTATACATCACTGGGCTAGCTATGGATCCAACACGCTTGTCGGATTCAACATTTGTAGGTAAAGTTCATGTACGTGAAAGAGCCATTGATGACAATGGTGACTATACTACAGGCGAAGGTGCAAACTATACAATAGAACGACTAATGCCTACACCTTTTAAGATAGATATAAAGGCCGACATTTGGTCAGCAAACACAGATCAAAAATTACAAATACTTGAACAAATTTTAGTATTGTTTAATCCAACTTTAGAATTACAGACCACTGACAATTACGTTGACTGGTCCAGTTTAAGTGTTCTTGAAATTAAAGATCTAGTGTGGAGTTCTCGTTCAGTACCCGTAGGTGCTGATAGTCCAATTGACATTGCAACCATTACATTTACTGCTCCTATATGGATTAATCCTCCTGTTAAAATTAAACAGTTAGGAATCATTACACAAATCATTACAAGCCTTCATGAGGGAATTAGTACCCCCGAGGCAACTTACCTTGACGGTTTAGGCACCGACCCAATTGCCGACGGAGCACAAACAGGTATTAACCTTGTAACTAGGATTTCTGCGGCAATTAGCGGATACGGTGTTCAAGTCTATAACGGACAGGCAAGATTGTTAGGTAAAAACGAAGGCGTTCTAGCAGACGATCCTTATTCAATTCCTGTAAAACAAGGACCAGATATTAGTTGGTTTAAAATATTAAATCAATATCCAGGGCAATATAAAGCAGGATTTAGTCAAATTTACTTAAGGCAACCGTTAGGCAATGAAGTCATTGGTACTATTGCAATTAATCCTAGTGATGACAGTGTTTTAACAATTAACTGGGACAGCGACACTTATCCTAGTAATACTGATATTGATGCAACAGGTCCTAGAAGTTCTAGTCCTGGCACATTTGACGCTATCATTAATCCCCTAACATACAATCCAAAAGGGCAAGACGGGCTTGGTACTGTAGTTGCAGGCACAAGGTATCTTATCATTGAAAATATAGGTGACGCTGATAATGTAGATGGCCCAGATGCTTGGAAATCAACTAGCGGTGTAGATTTTGTAGCGAGAGAAAATGATATAATTCAGTGGGACGGCGCTCAGTGGGAAGTCATATTTGAAGCCGCTCAGAGTGACGACACCTTAATCTATCAAACTAATATATACACTGGAGTACAGTATAAGTGGGACGGCGTAAGCTGGACTAAATCTTTTGAAGGTGAGTATAAAGAAGGTTCATGGAGACTAAGACTATAACAGAAATCATCTGTAGTGGCGCATTAATATACGCCAAAAATAGTCACAGGTTTTTACTCTTACAAAAAGCAGAAGGAAAACATGCAGGTTCTTGGGGACTAGTAGGTGGTACTAATCACGAAGGAGAAACTGCATGGCAAGGCTTGCAAAGAGAAATTTCTGAAGAAATTGGCAACAATTTTAAAATAATTAAAACGATTCCTATTGAAACGTTTGTCAGCAACGATAACGTTTTTAATTTCCACACATATCTCTGTGTAGTTGATGACGAATTTGTTCCTGTGCTCAGTGACGAGCATTCTGGATGGGCGTGGTCAACAATTGATCATGCTCCTAAACCCTTACATCAGGGTCTCAGAAATAGTTTTAGTAACAAAACAGTTAGAACTAAACTGCAAACTATCTTTGATTTAATCAATCTAATCTAATATGTTTAACTGGTTCCGTAAAAATAAAAGCTGGGTAAGATTCTATTCAATGGATCAAAACGTTGCTATCATGTATCCAGTTGTTGACAATCAACTCACTGACAGAGATTGGAATGGCATTGCAGATGTGTCACGCAATAGACCTGAGCAGGGCAAACAGATAGTTCTAAATTGTCCAGCTATTAAACAAATAACCAGCGTTGGATATGTTTTACGTGCTCCTGCTGATTTTGTGATTAAGACAGGTCCAGATGTTGAACACCTATCTTGGGAAACTCCTTTTCTATTCAAAAGGCACAGTGACAAATATACATTTAGCAATGCAGACTATTATGTAAGCTGGCATAGTCCTGCACAGACTGAACCATTAATACCTAAAGAAATACCTAACACTGATAAAAAATATCTACACTCTGCTGTTAAAGTAGAAACACCTTGGCGTGTAAAAGCCAGTGACGATATATTATTACTACAGTTGCCAGTGACTTACAATAATGAAGCTAGGTTCTCAGCTGCCATAGGTATTTTAGATCCAAAGTATATGCATGCCGTAAGTGTTCAACTGTTCTGGCATGTATTAGAAGGTGAGACTTTGATTAAAGCAGGAACCCCATTAGTTCAATACGTGCCAATTCAACGAAGCCTACTAGAAAAAAATTCTTTAGATTTTACAGTTGACACAGCAACAGATATTGAAAAAGAACTAGAAGAAGCCTATGCGTTTGCCAATCACAGTAGGTTTCCAAGATCAGATTCTGCTGGCAATAAAGTTAGAATAATCAAACAATTATTTGATTACTTTAGAAAAAAATATCCTCAGGCAAAAATTTAAATTTTAAGGCGAGTCAGTGGGTTTTTGTTTACAACGCCTTTGACAAACGTATTAAAACTTAAAGATATTCTAGGAATATCCCCTTTATATTCTTCCACTAGATGTTCAACAGCACTGGGAAATATCAACATGTCGCCTGGGTTTAAATTTATACCCCACCTCTTTGAATTGTAGAGATTTGGTTCAATTATATCGTATTCAATTGTATCGTAACCGCTGGTAATAAAAACAGTTGCACCACCGCTGGCATCTGTAGCGATTGAAACAATGCCGCTTAAAATACTGTTAGGATGCCAATGTCTATGATGACTTTGTCCTTTTTCAGTTTTATTCATCCATGATTCGGTGATATAAATTTCACAGTCTGGAGAGGCGTTCATAATCCCATAAAAATATGTTTTCAATTTTTCTTCAATGGCATCTTTTAATTCTTTAAACTCAGCTAGGTCTAATATCTGCTGATTGTCGCTGATGTAGTTTGTGTAATTTTCAATCCAATTTACTGTAGAAAGGTCTACTGTTGGGCTAACTGTTGTCTTAAACATTGGCTTAGAAAATAGCGGGATTAACTGTTCATTTATCATTTGAGGCACCTTTAATTATAGATATATAGTAGTCTAAGCACCTCCAGGACACTATTCATGAAACTAGAAAAAGACATTGCCGTTTGGGAAAATTGTTTCCGTGCAGAAGACTGTCAAACATTAATAGACTATTTTCACACAATTAAAGAATGTAAGTTAACATATACTCGATTAGATCTTAGAGAGGCACCAAGTCATAAGAAAAATGACGAAGCTGTTTTTGTGCTAGATCCCGACACTATGCGAGCAATGCCCAACGAAAAATTAGTAGTTCCGTTTATGCAAAAATTTTGGAACTGCTATCGTCAATATATGGATCATTACAGCGTTTTATTAGAAACAGGTGACCATCAGGTTAGGTCAATGAAGATACAAAAGACGCTACCTGGACAGGGTTATCACATGTGGCATTTTGAAAGTGACAGCATAGATCGCAGTGCCAGAGTATGTTCGTGGGCAATCTTTTTGAATACTGTAGACACCGGTGGCGAAACAGAATTTTTATATCAAAGTGTTAGAGTTCCTGCAAAACAGGGCACGTTAATGATATGGCCTGCAGGATTCCCTCATACCCACAGAGGAAACCCTCCCCTGTCTGGTGAAAAATATATAATGACTGGTTGGATTGAATTCTAATGGAAGTAAAGAAACTTTTTCCTGTTGAGTTTTTTATTTTTAAAAATTTAACCATAGACAATTCTGCTCTTATCAGTGAGCTTGAACGGTTAAATGATATTGAAATTAAAAAAACAACTACAATTAGTCTGTTAGTAGATCTCAGACATAACGAACGTTTTAAAGATCTATTTTCTTGGTTTAATCAATGTTTGGAACAAGTAAAGACTAGCATGAACTATGACTGCGAAAAAATTTCTATAACTAACAGTTGGGTAAACGTAGCACTTCCAGAATATAAAATGCATCAAAATTACCATAAACACTCTATGAGTTTTTACAGTGCAATATATTATCTTACTGATGGTTCAGCAACCGAGTTTGAAGATCCTCTAACTGATAGGGCTAGGGGTCAGCTAGAAGTATTGAGAGAAAGCTATCAGCCGTGGGAACAAATTGTTCCTGAACCTGGTAAGTTAGTTATATTTCCTAGCTATGTTTATCATAGAAGTCATGTACACATTGGGGGCAAAAGTCGTTACATCATTAGTTTTAATACTTTACCAGAAGGTAAAATAAACTATAAGTTAGCAACAGATTCACGAGCAGAGGTTTTTATTAAATGATTAATGATGTTATAGTATTAGGCGGAGGTAATGCTGGATTAATGTCGGCATTGTATCTAAAGACCGCACTGCCTGCATTAAAGATAAAACTGATAAAATCTAAAAAAATAGGCACTATCGGTGTTGGTGAAGGGTCAACAGAACACTGGACTAGATTTGCACAGGCAGTTGGTATCAGTATTGTAGACCTTATTAACGAATGTGGTGCTACTATCAAAATAGGAATCAAATTTGAAAATTGGCACGGCGATGGCACCAGTTACTTTCACAGTCTGCCAGAATTTCTAATATGGATGGACAGCTATTCTGGTGCTCCTTACACTATGATGGGCATGATAGCCAACGGTGTTCCTAGTGATAAACTACATTGGGATTTACCTATGCAGGGCTATGTCCGTGAACCCCTCACTGACTATTTTCAATTTCACTTTGACAGTGAAAAGCTAAATGCTTTCTTAGAAAAGAAATGTCGTTTGTTAGCAATAGAAATTATAGATGCTGAAATAGTGGGTCCAATTTTAGACTCTGAGGGATTTGTTGACGCTATTGTTGATGATCAAGGACAGCGATATTCTGCAGACTTTTTCATTGACAGCAGTGGATTCAAAAGAGTTGTAGCATCTAAATTAGGAGCTGAGTGGGTTGATTGGACCAAATATCTTCCGTTAAACTCTGCTATCGCTTTTCAAACTGCCTACGAAGAAAAGATTCCGCCATACACCCTAGCTAGAGCTATGGATGCAGGTTGGCACTGGCGCAGTCCTGTGCAGGATAGATTTGGCAACGGTTACGTGTTCAGTGATAACTTTATCACAGAGCAACAGGCTTTAGATGAAATACAAAAGCATTTTAAAGATACCATACATGTAGGTCGTAAGATTAACTATGTGTCAGGTAAAGTAAATTGTGCTTGGATTAAAAACTGTGTCAGCATAGGACTCAGCAGTAACTTTGTAGAACCATTAGAAGCATCTAGTATTTCTACTACTATCAAACAACTACAGATGTTAACAGCATCTATATGGAACTGGAGTAGATCAGATACTGGCACTATTAAAGAATATAATAGGATAGTTGATGACATGATGTATAATATCCTTGACTTTATACAACTGCATTATTTTACTGAACGTAATGACACAGAGTTCTGGCGCTGGTGTAAGAACGAAATGACTATGACTGATTTCAACAAAGAAAATTTAGAGAATTTTAAAAAGAATTTTGTCAATCAAACCCTGCTACCAGAAGACGGTCTAATGAGTAATTTTAGGATTTATGATTGCCTGAATTGGATCCAGGTCATGCACGGGCTACGAATGTTTGATACTGCTAGTATTAAGAAATTATATGAACAGCGATATGCACATTTTAGATCGTATGATGAACAGATGTTATCGCAGATAGAACAGAATCCCACTAACGGCTGGATGACCTGTAGAGAAGCTGTAAATCTTGTTAAGAGTATGAGCAAAAAAACAACGGAATATAAACTATGATAAAAAATCTTTGCATATTAGGCGGAGGAACTAGTGGGCTAATTACTGCTCTTATGATGAAAAAAGGTTGGCCTAATTTGCCAGTAACACTGATAGAGTCTAGTCAAATAGGAATTATTGGTGTTGGGGAAGGTAGTACTGAGCATTGGAAAAAATTTATTAATCACATTGGAGTTACTGTTCCCGAACTAATTAGAGAAACTGGTGCAACATACAAAGTTGGTATTAAGTTTACCAATTGGCATGGTGATGGCACTGCTTATTTTCACAGCCTTAGTGAGCAGTATGGAGGGTTTGATGAGCAATCAGGTCTCCCCTTTACATGGATTAGGATGGTGGGTGAAGACTGGGATCCTTTAAAAACTGTGTGGAGTCTAAGTCAAAATAGTTGTCACGTTGAACCATTACATGATATCCTAAGTCAATATCATTTTGACACTTTTAAACTTAATAAATTTTTACATGACCTTTGTAAGAAACGTGGTATTACCGTTGTTGACACAGAAATTGATCATGTTAATTTAGACGATCAAGGATATGTTAAAAATCTTGTTGACGCACAAGGACAACAACATAACTTTGACTTTTATGTTGACTGTAGCGGATTTAAAAGAGTCATTGGTTCTAAACTTGATGCCAAATGGATCAGTAGAACTGACGAACTGCCAATGAACTCTGCTATTGCATTTCCAACAGGGTATACAGAAGATATTCCCAGCTATACAGAAGCTACTGCACTAAGTAGTGGCTGGTGTTGGAGGATTCCTACTCAAGAGAGATATGGCAACGGATATGTATTTTGTGATCAATTCATCGATGAGACTAAAGCCTACGACGAAGTCAGTGAATACTATAAAAAGTTAAACATTACTGATCGAATAGAAGTTGGCAAGCGAATTAAGTTTGGCGCGGGCCATGTTGAAAAATTTTGGATCAAAAATTGTATCATGGTTGGTCTTAGCGGAATTTTTGTAGAGCCGCTAGAAGCCAGCAGTATTGGAACAACCATTCAGCAATGCTTTCTTATGCTTCCGTCTATTGCGTTTTGGGAGAGAGGCGAAGAGTTTACAGCGAACAAATATAATGAACACATGTCTCGAATCAGTGATAATATAGTTGATTTTATTCAGCTACATTATTTTACTCAAAGAAATGATTCTGAGTTTTGGCGTTGGTGTCAAACTAATTTAAAGTGGACTGATTTTAATCGAGAACATTTAGAATATTTTAAGAATAATTATGTTAATCCACACTATTTTAACATGCCTCTAATTATGTTTAGTCACCTGAACTATGCACAGGTCATGCACGGCTTAAGATTGTTTAACAACGAAAAAATCAATCAACTGTATTCAACACATTTAAAAGATCGATTTGATCCTACTATTGATAGAATATTGGCACAAAGTGAAAATCCTAATGTTCCTTTTTACAAACATCGAGATGCTCTTAACATTTTAAAAGAAAGGTATGATACCATTCATGTCAAACTATGATGCTGTAGTACTTGGCGGCGGCAGTGCTGGTTGGCTTACTGCGCTGTTTTTACAACGAAATTGGCCTAAACTTAATGTTGTTGTAGTAGAAGATCCCAATAGACCTCCAATTATTGCAGGCGAAAGCGGTACCACTACCTTTGTCAGTTTGATGAGGCATCTTAAAATTGACTCTGAAGACTTTATACGAAAGGTTAACGCTACTCCTAAACTAGGTGGAAAGTTTACTGACTGGAACGGTGTTGGTACAGAATTTATACATTGCCTACAGACCGACCATGCACCATGGTTAGACGGATGGACTGACTATGTAGATTCTGAAATGTCTAAAGAGGATTTAACACTTGGTTCTTTGATCAGTATTATGTCTGCTGAGAGATATAAAGACACATATCTCAGAACACTGATAGGTTCAGACATTCCGTTGGCCAATGCATTTTTAGCCAATGAATTTATAAAAGAAAATAAAGTGCCTTTTGGTGCAACTAGTGACATACCCTGTGTGCCTATGTGGCACTTTGAAAGTAGAGCCGCGGCTGCATATTTTAAAGAAATTGCACTTTCAAGAGGTATTAATCATATATTTGGCGAATATCAATCTAGTGTCTGCAAAGAAAACGGAGATATTGATTATATCAAATTAGATCAGGATAGAAACTTATCTAGTAAATGGTTTTTTGATTGCTCAGGATTTGCAAGATTATTATTAGGTAAAGTTTATAATAATGAATTTGTAGATTACACTAATTATTTTCCTGCGAGGGCAGTAGTAGCATGGTGGGATGATCCCTGCTACTGTGTAACAACTAATGCTATTGCTATGAAGTATGGTTGGTCGTGGAATATTAATCTGCGTCATAGATCAGGAAACGGATACATCTATGATCCAGATCATATTACCTTAGAACAGGCTGTACAAGAAGCTGAAATTAGATTTAATAAAAAAATTGAACCTATTGCTAATTTTCAATTTACACCTGGAATGATGAAACGTGCTTGGCATAAAAATGTCATAGGTGTTGGCCTAAGCACTGGATTCTTAGAACCTCTTGAAGCTAACGGTGTTGCTGTAATCATTGAGAGTTTGTATGCATTACAAGATCATTGGAAGCCTTTCAGTGAAAATTCAGAAGGTTCTATAGATCATTTTAACAAGCGAGTTTTTGCAATTACAGAAGATATTAGAGACTTCTTAACGCTACATTATAGAGGTCAGCGTAGAGATACAGAATTTTGGCAGAGTCATGCGTTTGATGAGTTTAGAATTCCGCCAACTCTTAAAGAAATACTGCACAGATGGGGTGATTTTTACCTAAACAACGGAACAGAACCTTTTGTACACGGTTATAGTCCAACTGCTTGGTTGATGGTTTTGCAGGGATTACAAGTGTTTTCTCATGAAAATTTAGCTAGAATGCATGCCAAGCATTTAGATGCAGGAAAAATAGTATTGTCAATTAACCAAAATAAATACAAAAATATTGTTGATCCATTTTGGTCTATAGATCAGTGGATTCAAAAGACTAGCTAAATATACTGTTAGAGGAGATTTACATGCCTACATATAAGATGATTCTACGAGATGCTGAAAACCCAGACACTTCTGAATTGCACGTTGTTGAAGTGCGTTGCGAAGCAAAAAATAGAGAAGAAGCTCAGAAAAAATTTGACGAGCAATACGGTTCTAAGTACGTAGTAGCAGGCCCAATTAAAGTTGAAGATTAATTATTACGAAGAATATAGCTTTCTAGCTCACCTATTCTTCGTAGTTCAGGACTAGCATATTCAAACGGCAGTCCAAGGCAAGGTCTAGTATCCCACTTTAACCAAGCATCTGAGCTGTTAATATCAACATATTGTAAAAAACATTGAACTTGGCGATTTCCCTCAAACGGATTTCGCCAATGTTCGTTTTTACGACCACTGTAAATTACTAAGTCGCCCTCGTTTAATAAAATTTCGTCAACAGTTCCGTCATCTTGTTTGACGTATATGGGCCAATCTACGTGATCTTTTTCTACACAAATACTGATAGTAACTTCACTGCTTTGACGATCTTTGTGAATTTTTAAATCAGATCCCTTATAATAGATCCTAGCATACGAATAAGTTGGTGCTAATTTTTTACCCACTTGTGATTCAATTAAGGGGGTAAGTTTTACTGCTAATGCTTCAAACATTAATGGGCTGTATCTTGCAAAACTGTTAGGGCAGAGATCAGAAAAATCCTGTTGGGGATATAGTTGTTTGCATACATCCTCCATCATTTTGAATTCTAATGAAAGAAATTCGCAAAGTTCTTTACTAACTGCATTTTTAATAATTATTGGTTTCATAACAAGGGAATCAAAGACATATTTACAAAAGGACGTTCAATATAATTTTTTATCATAGGGTGTTCTGGTAACACATGAACATCAAATCCTATGGTAGTTCTAACTCCTTCATAGGGTTCTAATACTTCTACCTTATGTAATCTATTGCCTGGTCCAAAGTAAATCTGCCCTGGTTTATTATCAATAGAATAATTTTCAAATACTGTTCTAGTTTTTTTAGGATCTATTGCAATGTATCCGTGATAGTCGAAGTCATGATGGTGCCAGTCTAATACTTGATCAGCAGTATGATAGTTTAACCAAGCTTCTAACCATAAAGGTCTAGTTTCTCCTAACTGGCCGCGGATCACTGTACGTAGCTCTTTATAGATTTGATAAAATGTACTAGACGGTGCCGTTAAAGCAAAGATATTATATTTGCTATAGGACCAAGTTGACGACTCTTGCGGAAACAAACGTTGAAAATTATTATGAGCTACCCTAAGGTCTTCCCAAATATCATTTAAATTATTAGCAATAAACTCAGACTGGTGCAATGAATAGTTACTGCCGCCCTTGTCAAAAGAATGAGTAGCTGGCATTTCATAATTAAGTTTAATCTCCATTACAGTACCTTATCTAAGTTTATGTTAATCACACATCTAAATTTACTTGTTCTTGCAATAGACGACGAATGATAATATTTGCCAGGAAACAGTAAAATTTTTCCTTGCTTAGGAGTCACACGTCGTTTGATAGTAAAATTTTCTTTTTGTATTCTAAGTATGTCGTCTTGACCACTGCTGTAGTTGTCGTTAGTTTCATTAAAGATAACAGTATCACCATCGCTGTCATTTACATAATAGATTGCATTCCAGTGAGGGAAAAAACTATCAATGTGTGGCATATGATAATCTTCAATTGCCGCCGAATTAGGTAATGTTAAGTTAGCTCTCATTCTAACCAACCTATCAAATTTAATATTTTGATGACTAGTTATTGATAATACTAGAGGATAAAATAAATTAAACCATTGGCTTGTGTATTTTCCCTGTTCAAAAAAGAAGTGATTAAAACCAGCGTGATTCTGTGCATTGCCTACTGCCCAGTCGTCACCAGACACCATGTTTTGATTAAGGACCCATGGAAACTCAAGACTGGTCATAGTTTGAAGTAGATGACGTTGGTAGTCTACAGGGATAAAATTTTCAATTTCTATAATATCTGTATCTGTACTCATTGCCATACGCCAAAAAAGTTAATTGTTAGCCGTGCAGTTTCTTTTGTATTACCAAAGAATCTATCAGCGCCGTGCCAATGATTAGGATGAAACATTACGCATCGATTAAATTCGTTTTCAACTGTCATTGTCTTATTAAAAAAAGATCGCTGACGTATCTTATCTTGTTCAAACTTTGTTCTGTCAAGCGGTGAAGAGTTATATTCATCTAATGCTAGGTGAAAAAATGACTCATATGTGCCATAATTGAAGTTGTAAAATCCTGTGCCTGTGCCTGTTGGGGCAGACGGATTTAGATAAATCATTCCAGCTATGTTATATTGCGGTTCGTCTTGATGTAGCCATCCAGTACCAAATGTTTCGTCTACTAGTGCGAAGGTAATTTCTAAATGCGGAAATTCTATACCTCCATGACAATGTTTTATCAGCTTCCTAGCTAAACTAGCAAATAAATCTGGATTTAACTTGTTTAAGGATTCTGTTCGTAAACCAGGCCAAGGTGCGGATTCATCTCGATGAAACTCTTGTTTCAGTGCATATTCTCTCCAAAGGTCCGGAGACTCTAAAAACAGATCAATGACTTTAATTGGTGTATAAGGAATTTTCATGATGCTTTAATAAAAAATACCTGTGTAAGCCTGCTGTCTTCTGGTGTGTTTCCAAAAAACTTTTCTGCGCTATGCCAGCAACGGGGATCAAATATAATACACCTATTATACACGCTTTCAATATTAACACTTGGTGTAAAATGTCTTACCTGCTCTTCTCGATACTTTGCATATTTTAATCTTTCTTCTTGAGATGCGGTTAACACATCTTCCATAAAAATATTTGAGTATCTTTCACCGTCAAAGTCACTTTGATCTTGATAGATTGTAGTACCAGCATCAAGAACTGTACCTTTGTTTAGATAAATTACACCTGCAATATTTAATTTTGGATCGTCGTCATGTACCCAACCTCTGCCATAGCTCTCATCTATGTATTGAAATGTTGTCTGTAATTCATCAAATCTTGTAAACCCATACTGATGCACTATCATTAATAACTTTCGCATAGTCACACGAAATATATCTTGATTTAATTCGTGTAAGAATTTTGTTCGTAAACCAGGCCAGCTGCCTCTATCGCCTTTAAAAAATTTTTGGCTTAGTGCATATTCTCTCCAAAGATCTGGGTCTTCATAGAAATTATCAAATACCATAGTTGGTAGGAATGGATTAAGATATCTATTCTTAATTCCTGATTCTTTGATAAATGCCTTACTGGTTTTACCCATTTGTAGCAGTTGATTTACATGATCTGTCATTTTTTCTTTGCAGTAAAATTCATTGTAAGTGCAATTCTTTTAGCAAACATCTTAGGACAAGAACTTGCATGAAAGTGCCAACCGTTAAACAACAACAATTTTCCTTTTTCAGGCATACTTTTATGCATAGGATGATATTTGTCTGTTGTTGGTTCTATTTCATGAAAAATAACTGTCTCGCCATCTGCTTCGTTAACATAGTAAATTGCAGTCCAATGCTCTTGTTCAAAATCTCTATGTGGTGTATTGTGTTTATATTTTACATGAGGCAACATATATTTTGTGTTTAACAAAAATCCTAACCGCATACGTAAAAGATTTTGTAGTTCGTAGCCTGTTTTTTCTAAACTACTTTCTAACAACGGTTTAAAAAAATCAAAATAAGGATTTGACTCATTATTTGGATGGTATATTAAATTTACAAAACTAGGTGTTGATAAATTTGGGTCATTTGATTTTTCAAAAGTAGTATCTTCTAAAAAATGCCAAGGAAATTTAATATCTGTAACTAGATTATAAATTTGATCTTGATACTCTCTATCTATTACATTTGATATTTCAACTGGTTTAAACATTTGTATTAATCCTATACATATTTCTATCTATTCTATAATCTTCAGGGTCTGTTGGAAATCTGTTCCAGCAAGGAATACTCATACTTAATCGTTTGCCTTTTGGATAGGCACAGTGATACATCCTAGACGGTATGTATAATGCATCTCCTGGAGATAATTCAACGTCTATTGCAACTTCTAAATCTTCGTCTCGTAGTTGGTTATTCATAGTTCCTACTTTATACATATAAGAAATTCTATGATTATAAATTTTCCAGCGTGTAGTTCCTTCTACTTGAAAAATAAAATTACATGGATAGTCATCGTGTATAGTAAACGATTTAGCATCTTGTAAACCGCAATATACATGTATTGCCGCATTTACATCAAACATTCTTTCAAATATTTCTAAAAGATGATTAGTTTTTTCGTTATAAAATCCATAGTTCATAATGATTAAACTATGTCCCTGATGAAATTTTTCAAACAAAAATCTTTTGTCTTGTGCAGTTCTACCCCACATCCATGCTTTTTTTGATCTAGGAATATCATCTTTTAATCCCTGCGGATTTATCATTTCAAAATCATACAGATAAGGATTATTCATGCAATTTTCTACATCCTGCCAAGTTAAAAGCTCGCTAGGATTTTCTAACAGTTTAGGAAAATAATGAGGCTTGTCGTTGACCAACAGGTCAGTTTCATTTAATATGCGTTGACCTATAGTATTCATCATCTGTCCTTATAATTTTTGTATTAAATGAAATAGAAATTCTATCTTCATCTGTGTCATTATGTTCTACACCATGCGGTAACCAACCTGGAAACATAATTAGTTTGCCTGTTTCTGGTGTGAAGGTTATTGCACTGTTGTTAATCTGTGTGTATCTGCCTATCTTAGCGGCACTGGCAATTGAATAATCTTGACTATAGTTTTTATAAAACACAATATTACCTTGGCCTGGTCTAGCATTTAGATAAAATGCACCTGATATAAAACTATTATCGTGTATATGTACGGAGTTAGTATGGAACCTACGATTGACATTAATCCATATATTTTCTAACACAGTAAAACAAGATCCTTCGTCGTAACCAAAATCTCTAACACAATTTTCTGTTTGTTCTTGAATCTTTTTTTCTATTGGCTCAAACTCAGCGTATGTTCCTGGTCTAAAATCACAACTTTGCCAGCCGCCTTGATTGCTTAACTTTCTACCCACTGGATCCTGCTCCATAAGTTTGTATGTTAATTTTACCATAGCACCGGTGTCTATTCCTGTGTGTTCCCACCATATAGGAGTTGGAAAATAAAAATCTAAGTTCATTTAAATACATCTCTCATCGTTAACGGCAGTGGCTTTAAATGGCTAAATGCAAATGCATGACTCCATCTAAATTCTACTTCTTCTGTAATATGAGGGTTATGACATACGCCTGAATGATACAGTGTCATAGTTTTTTCTTTTGTTGGTGCGCTACCTAATAGTTCAAACCCCCAACGAGCAAGTTCTGATTCGCTTAGGTTAAACCAATTGTTGGCACGTTTAGGAATTTCACTGAATTCTCTCCACTCTGAATGCATAGGGTGAGTTTGATCCGTTTGAAAATCGTAAAGTTCATTTGACATTGTCCCGTGATATTTGTAAATTTTTGTTACACTAGACTGTTCACTGTGATCTGTAAACCATAGATTACCTACAAACCCGTGTACATAATCAATGTGTGGGATTCTCCAACATGATATTGGTTTAGATCTATTTTTATAGTAAACATTGCCCCATTCGTGTATCTGAGGATCAACTACATTTGCCTGGCCAAACTCTAAAAAATATAGATCTCGTAATAAAAAGCAAATGTCTCGAGTTAACCACTCAGGAACGTGTATGGTGTCAAATGGGTTTGGATCAAAATTACTAGGATGATTGTTGTCTTTTTGTATAGGAAAAGATGCGATTAAATTTTTATAGAGATCAAACATCTCATCTGTTTCAAACGGATGCTCTGCTACCCAGTAGCCTATGTCTTTATCTAAAGAAACAAATTCTCTCTGCCATGCTGACAGCTTCTTTAGTTTTATTACTTCACTAAAGTGATTGGCATCAGGGTAACATACTTTAAATTCTATCATTTAATATTAAATGTCATTACAATTCTTTCTTGATCTGTTAAATTAGGTTGAACCCTATGCTTTAACCAACCTGGAAATATTAATATATCGTTTGTTTGTACGGCAACTTCAGAGTATAATGTTTCTTCAGGAAGAATAGGAAATCCTGATTTATGATATTCTAAAGGATCTTTGAATTCTATGTTTCCGCTATTTAATGGTGCTTTTAAATAACAGCTGACTACAAAAGTGCCAAATGTATGTGTATGTTCTTCTGTGTAACCTCCACGATAGTGTCTATTACACCAAGAATTAATTACTTCAGAATAATTATTGAAGAATTGATACTCATGTCTAATATCTGCTATCTTTGAGCCTAGCCACATTTGAAATTTTTCTAATTCTAACCATGTGTGAGGTTGATATTTTGCATCAACTGCTACTGTAGATATAGCATCACCTTTTTCTAAAGCAGAATTTTTTTCTACTCTAGAAAATAACTCTTCTAATTTAGGAGTTAGAACAGTTAGATCAAAGTCGTAGCTGTATTTCCATACAATTGGCGGAAAGACGTAAAGGCCACCATCAGGCCTTAGCAGTTGTTGTTTCATAAGTTTCAATAGCTAATTGTAAACCCATTAACACACCTTCCATTCTAAGAACATCTGTTGCTAGTTCTTGACGTTTACTAAAATCAATTGATGTAACACCGTAGGGGTTAAGTTTTACATTAGCAAAATCTTCTTCTAATTTAGCTAATTCTTTTTCGCTTTCTTCTTTTTGAGCAGAAACGTTTTTTAATGCTTGCTCTAATGTTTCTTTAAATGACATAATATTACTCCTTGGTTTTGTACTTATTGAGGACTTGACTAGTTCTTGCTAAACGTGACTTTAAACTGTCGTGTTTTAAAATAGTACAATTGGCTGCAAAATTAAAACTTCGTTCTCTTTCATAGTCGTGCTCGGTTGCTTTGACAATTTCTACATTAAATTTAGACATAGACAGTGTTGATTTTTCTATTGGTATAATTTGGCAAAGAGGTGTGCCGGCTCTAACTAATGTTTCGCCTTCTAGCACATGCCAAAATAATTGAACATTAATGGCATGCATATACTTAGGATCTAAAAATCCATGAGCGGCAGTAAATCTGGGTTCTTTGTTATAACTTATAGGTATTTGTAAAAAAATCAAATCATCACTAGCATCTAACCGCCAAGGGGTTTCAACTTTGACTACTGTTCTTAGAGTATTGTTTGGATTGTCTAGTAAAGGATCTACTTGAGATGTAGTGTGTGATGCTATGTAATTTGCAGTGTTAGGACTACCTTTACTAAACTTTATCGGTTCGGCCCACTCAAAATCAACTCCATTACCTGATGTTTTGATAATAAAATCTGCAGGTGCGGTTACAATCCATCCAGTAGATACTAGTTTTCTAATACCTGGACAGTTCTTAGAACTTAGTGCTTCTGGATTAGTTTGTTCTTCATCTTCAAATGGACGTCTTACACCTGTTGATTTAATAATAGGATAAAGATCGTGTACTCCGGGTTCTAATGTATAAAATCTAATATGAGATTTTTTACTTAAACCTAACCATTTTTTAAAGAGCGTGATCATCTTTCCCGCCATAGATATTCTGTTTTAAATATTCGTAGTGGCTTGGCAATCCCTTAACATAATCAACAACAAAATCTCTATATTCTTCATAGGCTCGTTTAGTAAATCCAATTTCTTGCTCTTTGGCTGTAGGATCCATTCTATGTCCACCAAAGAAAATTAATTCTTTTGTTGAGATTGATTTAACCCCCATGCCGGCAGCAATAAACACTGAACCTGTTAGGTCTTCTCTGTAAGTTTGATTAGTATAGATATTGCCTATAAGATTGGGATATAAGGCATGCATTAACAGGTAGTCTCCCATTTGTTCAGGACAGTATTCATTACGTTCTGTACACCAACGCCAGTATGGTGTGTCTGTTCTACTTGATAACGCATAATGTTGAGATACAAAATCTCTAAATCTGCAGACTTCAGTTTCGACTGCTAGATTAAACCCTTCTACTTCTGATCTTGTAATGAACCCGTTTCTTCTGTTTAAACTTTCTACTAATTTAATAATATTTTCGTGTGTAGTAAGTAGACCTGTTGACTCAAGTGGTTCAACAAATCCGTAGCTTAACCCAACACCTACAACGTTTTCAACCCATGCACGTCTGCGGCGGCCATGCTTAATAACAATATGCATCATTTCTGCATTTTCAGCACGTTCTTTAGAACCAGTTTTAGCTAAATGCTCTCTAAATTCTTTTTCTGCTTGCATTTGTGTTACAAATCTAGAACTATAAACATATCCAGTACCAATTCTATTCCATAAAGGAATGTTCCAAACCCATCCGTTACCTAATGCATGACAGTCAGTAACGTTATGCATTTCTTTTTCTCTATCTTCGTAGGGAATTCTGCAAGCCATTGCACGATCGTTGGCCAGCATCTTTTCAAAAGGTCTAAATTCTGACCCCATCCAGTTTTCTAAAAGAATAGATTTAAATCCTGTACAGTCTATCCAAAGATCCGATTTTAATACTGTTGCATCAGCTAACATAATGTCAGTGATTTGACCAAGGCTGTTTTTCTTAAATGAATGTACGTCACCGATTATATGTTTAACCCCATTAGGTAAGGCAATTTTTTCTTTGAGATACTGACCAAATAGCTGTGCATCCATATGATATGCAGTATCATATTTAAAATCAAAATTTCTTAAAATACCTTTTTCATTTTTAGTCTGTTTATTATATTTTGCCAACATAGTGTTGCCTGTACAGACAAATTCAGCAAACGTACTAGGACCGTATTCATCAGGATAAAGTGTAGATAGTTCGGACCAGCTTTGAATGCCGTTTGGTTTATCTGTAAAATCAAAACCTGCACTAAATGGATATTCAAATGACGACCCGTCATTTGCTCTAAAATTAGTAAATCTAATTGAATTTTTGTAAGTTGCATTACAAGCAGCCATCCAATCCTCGTCTTTAAGACCCAACAACATTAGAAATTTGTTGATGTGTCCAAGTGTACTTTCTCCTACACCAATTGTAGGCACACCCGATGACTCAACTAAACTAATATCTAAATGTGGGCATAGTTTTGAAAGAGCGGCGGCGGTCATCCAGCCAGAGCTACCTCCACCTACGATTGTAACGGTTTTAATCTGCATGTGTTATCCTTAGTTTTAGATGAATTATTTATATACCTATTTTACTCTAGAGAATAAAAAAGGCGCCCTAAGACGCCTTTTCTTAATCTAGCGAAACTAACTTACTGGTTGCCTCTCCAGCCGGAATAACGCTTCCAAGCAGGTAATTCTACAGTAGAAGGTCTAGGTTCTTTGTCTTCTCCAGGTTCTGTAGTTGTTGCTTCTAACATGATTTCTTCTAGAGTTTTTGGAACAATTGGTGTTGGTTTTGGTATCATTGCCTTAACGTTTGTAACGTGTTGATACCAGTCACCGTCCTGGCTAATAGTTCCAGTTTCGCGTAGTTCATGGTAGAGCATGTCAAGTTGAGCACCAACTTGTCCATAGGCAACTGATCTTGCTACACCGTTATTAGTAAACGGACCGTCTCTCTCAATCCATACCATTGTCTGCTGAGCTGGACTCCATTCTAATGTCCAATCTAGTGTGATTTCATCAGGTGCATCTACCCATTGAATACTAGCATCAGGGCCGTTATAGATTTCGTAATCTTCACCTGGATCAACGATTTGTTGTACCCAACCTTGATAACCAATTAATGCTTTTTTCATAATTTAATCCTTATTTGTATTCTTCAATAACAACAATTCCGGGTCGTCCATCTGAACCTCTATGTCCGTGGAAATATCCTCCAGTACCGCCTGTACCTGGGGCCGAGTGTCCCTGGTGATTATGTGCAAAGTGGCCACCTTGTGGATGTCCGCTTGGGGCTGCTCCACCAAAATAAGTAGTACCACCTGGTCCAAAACTATGGTGATGGTCGCCGCCGCTGCCTTGGTGTAAATTTAAATCACCACCAGAACCGTTTCCGCTAACACCACCTGAATGTTGGTTTTGACGATTAGCTCCGTGGCCTCCACCTGCTGATACATACGGTCCAAAGCTGGTAGTGTTTCCGTTACCGCCTGCGCCAGCGTAGTAAGTTCCCCCGCCACCACCACCAATAGTAATTCCTACTGAGCCAATGCCAGTTACATCCATAATTCTTTCTGCATAGCCACCGGCAGCGCCGCTCTCTCCGTGACCACTGGCTCCACCGCCGCCACCAACTAGTTTTACACGAATATATCTTACGCCAGCGGGTCTGTTCCAAGTGCCGCCGCCTGTAAATACCTGCATTCCACTAAATCCAATAGAAGAATATTCATATCCGTTTGCAGATGAATTCATTCTTAACACAGTATTAGCACCGCCAACACTGCTTAATCCAGTACCGCCGCGACTAACAGCTAGACTTCCCGTTACTACGCTTGAGTTTAAATTAACTGCGCTAGAAGCAAATTTTCCTGAAGTTACTGCACCGTCTTGTATATTACTAGCACTAACAGTTAGAGAAGCAATTTTATCTCCAGAAATAGAGCTATCTTGAAATGATGTATCAATTAAGTTCTTTAATGTATTATAATTAAATGGCATATTAACTCTCTTTAAAAGAACTCAGTGACAACAATAAGTCCAGGTCTACCATCAGAACCCCTGTGGCCACTAAAATATCCAGATGTTCCACCTGTTCCTGGAGCTGAATGCCCCTGGTGATTGTGTGCAAAATGTCCGCCTTGTGGATGTCCTGCTGGTGCAGGCCCTCCCCAGAAGCTTGAACCTCCCATTCCTGATGAACGCTGTTCATGACTGCCGCCTGCGCCACCGTATATATTTAGATCGCCGCCAGAACCAACACCTGGCAACCCGCCGTTGTGTTGATTATGTCTGTTGGCTCCGTGGCCTCCACCTGCTGATACATACGGTCCAAACGAACTTGATCCGCCATTGCCGCCGGCATTTGAATAGTATGTGCCACCGCCGCCACCGCCAATTGAAATTCCTACGTTATTAATACTAGAAACATCTAAAATTCTTTCAGCATATCCACCGGCGGCTCCTGATTCGCCGTGACCTGAACCACCACCCCCAGCGCCTTGAACTTGAATATAGATATATCTAACTCTGCTGTCACCTTTTGACCAAGTGCCGCCGCTGGTAAAAACTACCATACGATAAATGCCTGAAGGTCTAAATTCTGTTGCGTTATTTGCTGAATTAGTTGCTAAAATATTATATGCAGAACCAAAACCAGTTTGACCTGTACCGCCTCTACTAAACGGTAGTGTACCTGTAACTGTGGAACTTGCTAGGTTTACAGAACTACTACCCATCTGTGTGCTGGTAATAGTACCGTTAGCTATTTTACTATTAGTAACAGAGTTGGCAGCTAAGTCTGTGCCTGTTACAGTAGAGGCAACCAGTGCTTGGCTTCCAGTTATGTTCTTAAGTGTTTGATAATTAAATGGCATTGTTACTTCTCTTAATAGTAATTAGTTACAACAATAAGACCAGGTCGTCCGTCTGAGCCCCTGTGTCCGTGAAAGTGAGCACCTGCACCACCTGTTCCTTGTGCAGTATGGCTTTGATGATTATGTGCAAAGTGGCCGCCTTGTGGGTGATTTCCAGGGGCGCCGCCACCAAAAAATGTGTTGGCACAACTTTGAGCACTGTACGCATGGTGGCTGAAGCCACCTCCGCTGTGAATATTTAAGTTTCCGCCTGATCCACTTCCACTAACACCACCTGAGTGTTGATTTTGTCTATTGGCTCCATGACCACCACCAGCAGAAATATATGGGCCAAAACTTGCACTATCACCGTTACCACCAGCATTAGCATAATATGTGCCGCTGCCGCCGCCGCCTACATAAACGCTGACCGAAGATATACCTGTTACATCTAAAAAGCGTTCGGCATATCCACCTGCTCCACCGCCTTCACCGTGGCCTGAACCACCACCACCACCGCCTTGAACCTGTACTTTAATGTACTTAACACCAGCTGGACGACTCCATGTGGTGCTACTAGTATAAACGTTCATACTAGCAACTCCATGTTGTTCCCAGCTTAGGCTAGATCCATTACTTTGCAGTGCTCTAAAACTACCGCCAAAACTGCCTAAGTTTAATCCACCAGAAGAAACTACTAAAGTTCCTGTTACTGTTGAAGTACTAACATCAACAGCACCAGTAGCTAGCTCTGCAGATCCAATAACGTTGTTCTGCATCTTTGATGAGTCAATAGAACTATCTGCAAGATCAGCTGAAGTTAATGACCCATCAACAATTGATTCATTAGTAATATTTTTTAGTGTTTGATAATTAAACGGCATATTCTTTCTCTATTAGATACCTGCGTCAATTAGCCAACCATTTCCAGAACCAGACCAAACTAAACCAAAGGCTGCTCCGTTAGTAGAAACAGTCATACTATCAAGTTGTCCCATGATTCTGTTACCATTGTTAGCAACAGTTAAGTTTCTTACGCTAAATGTCCTAGCAAAATCAACAAATCTAATTTGATCGCCTAGCGTAGGGCTAGCAGGTAATGTTATTGTTATTGGTGATGAACCTGTGTCAACAAACAATCTATCACCAGCAGATGCTGTAGTGCTAGAACTTTGTACTACCCATGGTTTACCATATTTTAATTCTACAAATGTCTTAGTCATCAAGTCATAGGTATTAGTTGGTGTAAAGCTAGAACTAGCTGTAACACTACTACCGTTGACTGTCATTGTTCCACTAACAGTTACATTGTTTGTAAAAGTAGCAGAGCTACGGTTATCTGGACCGTTTGTAGTTCCCATTACTAACCAGTTAGTACCGTCTGAATATAAGTTAATAGATCCGTTTTGTACTAAAACCTGTGAGGCAGTTCCCGATGCAACGTTAGGAGCTCCTTGGAAAACGCCACTAGGTGTTGACAGGGTTACTGTACCTGTTGTTGCATTGAAAAAGTGTGCTCCTGATCCAGGATACATCATTGGATTTGGAATTGTTACTGTATAAGGAGCAGTTCCTGTTAGTTTTGTAACAATACTTTCGTTAGGTGCTGTGAGCGTTGTAGCACCCGACGCAGATGTAACCTGATATGTTGTGTTGTATCGTGCCATATTATCCTACCCTATTATGTTGTAGAAGTTTCAATACCATAGACAGTTGCATACACACCTGTAGCATTGCTACTCACACCAATAACGTTTAAACCTGCATTGAGAACTAGTCCAGTACGTTCAAAAACACCGTTTCCTGGAATAACTGTATTCCACTCTATCCACTCACTAGCAGTTGGGCTAGTTGTTGAAGCCATTGCTAGTTTAAGTGTGATAGAACTTGCGTTTTGATTTGTAATTGACACGTTTGCAATTGCATAATAACCAGTTGGCACTGTATAAAGTGTGGTATTACTGCTGCCTACCTGAAATGTTGCTAATCTTCCTGTTGCCATGTTTTATTTCTCCATTTATCGTTGCATAAAGAATCCAAGGGCAACGGGAGCTCCGTCAATGCCACCTGTAAAATTCATCTTAGCGTTTATGTTAATTTGTACGCCAGTAGTAGTACTTATCGTATTACCGGCAATGTAAACCACACCAGATGTTAGTGTATTTACGTTCAATGAGCTTTGTCCGCCACCAATTTGGGCTGTAATATAACTTCTAATAGCTCTTTGTGTTGGAACAACGTTATCGCTATTAGCAGTAAAATACGGATCTGTTGAGAACTGCGTAATAATCGCCGAACCAACACCCAACTCAACTGCACCCAATTGCAAGCTATTCAAACCGCTTAGGTTAAACGCTGATGCGTTCAATGTAGCAGTACCAGTTGCCTGCTGTACCCCGAACAAGTTACCAACGTTGAAGTTACCGTCTTGGTCAGTACTTGTAAAGAATACTCGTCCACCGCCACTAAACAACTGCTGGCTAGCAGTATTTGGCTGTTGATATGGAATGCCTGGATAGTTAGTACTTGCAAAATTACCAGTACCAATGTACAAGTAGTCATGTCCAGTTAGACGAACCTGACTGTACTTGATTCTTGTTGTAACAGGATCACCGTGATTTGGTGCTTGATACACAGTAATTGCAGGGTTTATCTGGAATTGAGCTGTGTAATCTCCTGCCTCGCCTAGTACGTTGGTAACTGTAACAAGTTTAAACCATACACCTGGAATACTTGAGAACTCTACGTTTGCACCAGCCTGTGGTAATGAGTATAGTCCTGCAATATTTACAAAGGTACTTGGTTGATATAGGTTTGAACGGCCGTCACCAACTGTATCAGCACTGGCAGTAGTATTTGCTAGACCTCTGTTAGTGAAGCTTGGGTTGCCAAGAGCACCGTCACCTTGACGTACACGTACTGCTACTACTTTGATCTTGTTAGGATCTGTGATAGTAGCTGTTGAACTTGCTCTGTAAGTTAATCCGCTGGCAGTTGCTGTAGTTAATGTTATAGGTGTTGAAGAACCTTTTGTTGCACTAACTTTAAACTGTGTACTGCTAATTGTTGAGCCAATTACATAGTATGTTCTTTCAATTACTAGGCCGCCTGCACTAGTTCCAAAGAACTCAATTGGCTGTCCATCAACTAAGTTAGTTGTATCGTCTACTGTGATAAAGTTAGTTGAAGTAGTTGTAGCTGTAACGTTGCCTTTAGGGAATCCCGAACCTGGTTCAATCATACGTACTTCTGTTACTACACCGCTGGCTGTTCTAACTCTACCTAATGGGCGAGCACCTGTCTTAACACTTGCACCCACTGTGCCGTTTGAGCTAGATACTGCTACCCATGTTGGCATATTTCCTAGTGTAGCATTTGATGGATTACCAAATGCAACTCCTGCCCAGTTAGTGCTAGAAGTCATGGCCTGTTGTGTCCAGGTAACACCGTCTGGGCTTGTAGCACAGATCGCTGTACCGCTGGCTACTGCAAAGAATAAACCCTGTCCGTAGCTGACATGTGTCCAGTTAACTGCACTTGGTAGACCTGCAGGGCTTGAATACCATGTTGTACCGGTGTCATAGCTGTAAGCTACTGAACGGCTGTTACTTGCAATAGCAACAAATCTTCCGTTTCCGTAGGCAACACTGGTCCATGTTGATAGTGCGCCTGGAAGATTTCCTCCTGCTACCCATGTTGAACCGTTTGAACTGTGTGCAGTACCATTATTTGTACTGATTGCAACAAATTTGTTATTGCCAAATGCAACTGAAGCATAAGTTCCTGCACCAAGTGTAGGAATAGTTCTTGCAGTCCAGTTTTGTGCGTTAACACTTGATACTGCGCCGTTGGTTCCACCAACAGCAACAAATGTTCCGTTACCATAGGTTAATCCTGACATAGCAGTTGAGAATGCATTACCTGCTGTCCAAGCCGTGCCTAGACCAGCTGGTGTTTGATATGCGTTAGCAGTTCCACCAATAGCCACATATTTTGCGTTAGCATCTGTTATTGTTACTGTTGGAGTTGAAGTATATCCACTACCACCGTCATTTCCAACAGCAATTGAGCTTACACCTGTGTTAGATAATGTAGCAGTAGCAGTTGCTTGGTTACTTGAACCTCCACCGCTTAATGTTACTGTTGGAGCACTGGTGTAGCCTCTACCCCATGAATTAACAATAATTTTTGTAACTCTGTCAGTGGCTGCTGTTACAGTTGGAGCTACAGTATATCCAGATCCTGGAATAGTTACTGTTACACTGGCAACTGCACCGTTTAGTACTGTACAGGTTGCTGTTGCACCTGTACCTGGGCCACCAAACACAATAGTCGGAGGTGTAGTATAGCCAACACCGCCGTTAATAATTCTAACAGTAGCTACTTGATCTTCTGTTGCGGCACCTGTTGTATTAGGTACTCCAAGTACAGCTTCTAAAACTGCACCTTGTCCACCAAGGCCACCAACAACTGCGGTTGCAACAGCATCTTGTCCACCACCATATACAACATCATTCCATGTTGTGCTTGATGGAAGAGCACCTGCGTTAGTCCAAGTTATACCATCATTTGAGTATGATGTTGCTGTGCCACCTGTAGAAACTGCTACAAATTTATCAGAACCGTAATTTACAGCTGACCATTGAGCTGTTGCACTCATAGTTCTTGCAGTTCCAGTAAATCCTGGACCAGTATAGCTTACACGAGGTTCAACAATATAAGCTGTAGTTAAATCTAGTGCATTAACAATTGGAGTTCCTGGAATTACATGATCCCATCCTGCTTCGTACATTGTGATGGTCTGACCAGTTGTTGTGCCAACTGATAATGCGCCACCGCCTTGTGAGGAAGCAACTCTAAATTGTGTTCCGTTTGTAACACTCTGAACATAGTAAACAGTGTTAGCAGATAAACTACCCATTGCCGCTGTTAAGATTACTGGTTGATTTACATAAAGATTAACTGTAGTAGATGTAGTAATGTCGCTACCACTTGATGCAGTTAATGTTAGGGAACCAAAACTGTCCTTCCATACAACTGCGTCTTTGCTGCCATTACTAAATGTCAGTACGTTAGCATATTGTCCAACACCTGTACCGCCAGTTATCTGTATTCTCATACCTGCGTAGGCATTTGTCAATGCAGTATCAGTTGCAGCCAATGTAATTTGTGTGCGTGAACCACCTTGAGCAGCGTTGGCTGCACCTGCATAGTTGGTACCACCGTATCCATTGCCGTCATTAAGGTCAATAATACGTGTTTCAAATATTGCAGTATCACGGAATTCGTCACCAATAGCAGTTGCATTGTAACCACTGCCGTTGATAGTTGGTGAGTGATTAGTATAATTTTCACCAGCATTACCAAATTCAAATCTTAGTACGCCATCAACACCGTCGGTTATTACGTTAGTAATTTGTGCTTGGAAACCTTTATTATTAACAGTTCCAACAATAGGAGCTTCGTAACTGTCAACACCCTCAGCAACAACACCGTATGTACCATATGATGAGTTACCGTTTGTAGCACGGATTTTGCCGCCTAACTCTGATAGATATCCAGCATAACCGTAGTATGAGAACACGGAAACAAGTTCTGTTAGAGCGTTATTTCCAGTACACCATACACCAATACCGTCACTTAGCACCTGTGTAAAGTCGTTACTAACAATAGACTTGTTACCACCTGCGTGTAGAGAACCATCAATCTTACAACCCACACAGGCTGTACCAAAGTTGGTAACGTTCTGTACATAACAAGAACGCTTAGTTACCCATACACGAGTATCGTTTGGACCAAAGCCTGGGTCTAAACTAGTATAAGCACCAGCAGTTGGACGCTTAGTTCCAAAGTCGTTGGCTTCTGTTAGTTCGCCTGTTAACCCACTTAGTGTCATATTACGTATACCAGTTGAGTTCCTTACATAGAACATGTCTGATTTAATAGAACCGCCAACTGCATTGTTGTACAAGTTGGCAGCAAATAGTGACTTGTAGTTACCTGTATATTCAATGTCCCAGATAAGCGCATCAATATACGCTCTCATATCTCTACGACATGCTTCTGCTACAAATCCATATGTTGCCTTAGCAACGCCAAATGCCGCTGTCAACGCTAGGACTGCTCCTGGGTTTGTTGGATTCTCAACTGTGAATGTTGTAGAACTTGGAACGGTTAAAATCTTGTAAGTTTGTCCAGCTGTTACACCGCCAATTACACCGCCAATTACCACAGTCATTGATCCAGTTCCGTCAATAAGATCAAATGTTGATCCACCTGAAGTATCAGTAATTGTTATTTGTGTTGAATTTTCAACAGTTTTAACATAGTAGGTTACACCTGACACTAGATTACCAAATCCTGTGCCTGTAAACACTACAGGCATGTTGACAACTACTCCAGTAGTATTACCAATTGTAACACGATCATTAGATCCTGTAGTAGCAACTGCAATAGTATTAACTGTTGTTGCAGTAAACACTACTGGATCGCCTACTACTAGGTTATGTGCGGCACCAGTTGTAAATGTATTTGTTGGATTGCCTTGTGCTGAAACTACTGTTCCACCAAAGTTAGCACTAATCCAAGCAGTTGCTTCATATTCTAAGAATGTCTTGTTTGCTCTTAGTACTTCTGCTCCTTTGATTGTAGCTAATGTGTTATTGTATGTAACAGTACCTACATATTCTGGTGTTTCACCAATACCTTTATCTAAGATATTGATAACAGTATCCATTGCTGCCTTTGCTCTAGCTTTAGCTGTAGCATTTGTAGCAACTGTAGTCGAAATCTGTGTCTTTAAGAATCTTAAAGCACCAATAGTTGCTGCCTTTTGTGAAGCTAAAACAATTTGAGCACTGCTAATAGCTCTATGATAGGCCATGCCTGCTTTTACAGATCTGTAGTTTGAATCAAACATTAGATCATAGCCAACAGCATCAATAATTAACCCAATGTCTCTTTCACAAGTCGATGTATTGTATACTAGTGTTGGATAATTTGTATTGATATAGTTGAGAACTGCGGCTTGAATTGTTGCTCTTGCAGTCTGCAATCCAGTATTTTGTGCAACTAGATTAGCATCAACCCAAGCAGTTCCTGCTAGTGTTGGAGATGGAATTACCGCAGTATCAATGATACCGGTAATAATATCAACTAGAGCGCCAACTGTGCTGGCTTCTGTTGCAGATCCACTAGTACCTGTGATTCTTGTAACACCAACTTGTAGTGCTGTATAGGCGCCACCTTGTGCAATTGCCTGTACGATATTTTTTAGTATACCATAAGCCGCTAGTGTAGCTGCCTTGTCATTGGCATCTATTTGCAGAACTGCACCTGAATAGTAGGCAGCACCTGCTTGATTGCTGGCAAAGTTGCCGCCATATGTTAGATCGTATCTTAGTGCATCTACGATGTAGCCAATATCTTGTCTGCAACTAGCTTGGCTATAAGTAATGCCAGGATAGTTGTTGGTCAAGTACTGAATTAATTCAGCTTGAATAAATTCCTTGTTTGCCCAAATTAAGTTTTTAGCATTTAACAAGTTTGTTGTAATAGTTGATGGTTCAGGCCATGTTAGTCTTGGCACTGCTCCTCCAACAATGTATGTTGTAATATCATCAATAGTATTTCTAATCTTAACTACTGCACCTGATGCTACAACACTCTTTGTTTTATACTTTAAGAAGTTTAGTAAGCCTAACGTTGCAGATTTTTGACTTGCAACAACTTTCTGCGCAGAACTAATACCTCTGTAGTATGACTTGCCTGCAACCGTTGAAGCAAAATTGCTACCAAACATCATATCATAGCTCAGAGCATCAACTATTAGGCCAACGTCTCTAGAGCATGTTGACTCATTAAATGTTAGGTATTGATGGAACTTCTTAACCCAACCTACTGCATCGCTTTGAATTTCTGCCTTAGCTGCCTGTAGTGCTGTGTTTGCTGTAACAAGATCACTAGCTACCCACGCAGTAGATGGAGCAATAACAGCAGGCGATGTGCCGTTTGTTAACCAATCAATGATGTCCTGCATACGTGCTTGAGCAAATGTGGCTGCACCTGCACTGCCACCTGTTCCAGATACTACCTGAGGAGTAGTATTTCCTGCTTGAGGTGTTACTGATAATTTTTGTGCAACGTCGTCAATAATACTCTTCATATGAGTGTATGCCGCAATAGTTGCTGCCTTGCTATATGAAGGAATAGTTAATAGAGTGTAGCTAAAATATGCACTACCAGTAATTAAACTTTGTGTATTACCGCCATAGGTTAAATCATAACGAATAGCATCTAAAATATAGCCAATGTCTCTTTGACACTTGGCCTGCCCCGTAGCGCCTAACTGTACCCAAACACTGTTAAAGTTATTTGAAATATACTGACTTACATCTGCTTTAATAAATGAATAGTTCTGAGCAATCTGTGCTCTTGCATTTCCATAGTTAGCATCAAATCCTGTTGGATCTGGCATTACTTCAACTGGTGCACCACCTAAACCGTTGGCTAGTACATCATACATTACGTTGATGTTAGCTGTTACACGATCAACGGCTGTTTGACTTCCTACATCACCTGCTGGTAATGTTGTAATTTGTGTTTGTGTATTACCTGTAGTTGGAGTAACTGCAACGTTTTGAACAATGTCACTGGTAATTGCTTTAATTCTGTTTAGTGCAGAAATAGTCTTAGTCTTGTCGTTGACTAAACTTGCAATAGCAGGCTGAGGTTGTACAACAGAGCCGCGTAGTTCGTCTCCAACAATTGCAGTATTCTTAGGAACTACAATTGGAAGTATTTCAAAGAATGTACCTGTTTTAACGCTAACAGTTGTATTAGCCTGTACACCAACAGGAATCGCTGTTGCGCTACCTGCTTGAATGCCTTTAACGATAATGTCGATTAGACTAACTGCTACTTCATCAATGCCAGTTTCAGCAGTAAGTGTTAGATCAATATTTTGAACAGCACGATCACCTACGCTAATACCATTTAATGTTTGATAATTATCGTCTGGTGCGGTATTGTTTAATACCTTGTCAACTAAAACTTTTAGATAGTTATAGGCAGCAACAGTTTGAATAGCCTGTTGTCCAAAGTTACTGGTAATATAAGCATTGCCTAATGTAGTGTAATATGATCTTGCACAGGTTACAGTTTCGTCTGTTCCGCCATGGCTTAGGTCATAAACTAGTGCATCTACAATATATCCAACATCTCGTTGGCATTTTGCATAATTGTATGCTAATGTGCCGGTCATATTAGCAACCTGTGTACCTAATGGTTTGACTAGGCCGCCTTGCGTATCACTGATTGTAAATTTAGTACCGTCAATTACTTGTTTAACAAAATATTTTGTTCCAGCAGTAACTCCGCCAACAGTGCCGCTAAATTCAATAGGCATGCCTGCTGTTAAGTTTTCTGTATTGTCTGCGGTAAATTGATTAGTTGCCGCACTAGAAGCGGTAATGCTTACGGTATATTTGTAAGTAATCCAGTTGCTAACTTCCTTCATTAGGAATTGTTTATTTTTAGCTAATAGATCTCTTGAATTTCTATTTAAATAACCGTCTTCAATCTGTTTACAGGCAAATCTAACAGTCTTCCAAGGCTTGTCTAGAGTTAGACCATAGCCACCTTCTAGACTGTCAACACCGTTTGGTGCAACATATACTAGGTTATTAATAACACCATAGTAAGCCCATCGTGGATATGACCCGCTGACACGTAGCAATTGACCGTCTTGACCTAGTGGCAAACGTGTAGGACCTGTATCACCGTAGTAGAAAATATCGCCTTTAGTTGTTAAAGAAGCAGATTCAGCACCAGCTGTTAACAAGTTCCAGTAATCTGATGCAATATCGTTGTCAGGTCTGTTGAGAGTTGAACCAATGTGTGCGTCAACGCAGATGTAGCTGTTAGCACCAAAGAATACCACATCACCTAATACATAGGCTGTACCTGTTGTCCAAGTAGTTGAGATTCCTGATACAGAGATACCAGTAATAGTTCCACTGCTTACGCTGGTAACTGTAATAGTAATATCATTAACTGGAGTAATGCCACCAACTGACGTACCTAAAATTTTAATTTGGTTAGTGGTAGCGTATCCAGAACCTACATTATTAATTGTTACTTCGTAAGAAGTTCTTCTTCTTTGAATGTCAAAGGTAGCACTTGTACCAGTTCCGCTTAGGTTTGTTCCAGATACATCAGTATAGGTTCCGTTTGTTTCTGCCCACTTTAGACCAGAGTTTAATCTTGTCCAATATCCAGCATTAGGAGGCACTTGATTTGTGCTGTCAGCTGTTGCTAGATAGGTATATCCGCCTAAACGAACAACATCACCAACTAAGTAGTCAGTTGCATCGTCCCAGTCATTGCGGAAATTAAATCCTGTTGTGAATACTTCCCAATCAAGCGGACTGCTTGTTGGTGTGGCATCTGTGTTATTTCGTTTGGCGATATAAGAGTAGCCACCGTAGGTTACAGTGTCGCCAATTTGATACACTGTAGTATCATTCCAGCTGTTTTCAAACTGGAAACCGTTTAAGAATACACTCCACTTGTCTATTGGGAATGGAGAATTATCTGAAGAATGATGTGCTGTACAAATCCATAAGTCTGCACCGTACTTGACAATATCATTAATACGATAACGAGTAGCATCAGCGACCCATTGGCCTCTATAAACAATACCTTGGTTAAATACGTCCCACTTGCTTTGATCAGCTTCTAATCCAACGCTGGCAGATGCGTTAGATATGTGTGCTTGATTACATACGTATGTAGTGCCACCGTAAGTTACAAAATCATTTACTTTGTATCTAGTGGCTGCGGCCCATGCACCTTTCCAATCAAAACTTTCAGCAAACAGATCCCAGTTTGATAGACTCTGTTCAAGTCCAAGATAATTTGGTGCTTGGTAAGTTGCAGAAGTATGAATTTCTTTACAGATATAAATTAGGCCACCGTATTTTACTATGTCACCTAAGTTATAATATGTAGAAGGAGTCCAATCTCCCTTCCACTCTTGGCCATCAGATACAAGATCCCATTTTCTAGGAATCGCATCAATATCTGTAGCCCATGTTGCCGATGTATGATTTAATACGCAAATATAACTTTTGCCACCTTTACTGACTACGTCGTCAACAACATAGCTAGTATCTGTGTCCCAGTTGCCCTGCCACACAAATCGTATTCTACCAAGTTTAAATTCTGCCATTTTTTTATCCTCTGATAATATTTATCTTTTCTGTTTTTCTTATCTGCGCCACCATGTTTTGACGAAATATTGATAAGCTAAACCATCTCCTGCCCAAGCTGCTGAATCACCAGCAATTACGGCCTTGTTTAAAATTTTAATTGAAGACCCGTTCTGCCCTTCTGGCACGGTACTTTCAATTTTGTCTGGACCACCAATTCTAATTACACCAGCAGTAGTCTGTCCAGTAAAGGTATTTGAACCACCTTGACTTAGTCTACCAGTCAAATACGCCTTAATAGCTTTTTGTGTTGGAACAATATTATTACTGTTTGCTACAAATGTTGTATCTGTTGAGAATTGTCTAATAACAACACCTGCACCACCTACAGCAATACCGCCCAAACTCAACTGTTCTAGACCCTCAAGTCCAAATTGTGTTGCACTAATTGTAATGATACCAGTACTCTGTTCAACGTTGAATAATCCGCCAACTCTAAAGTTACCGTCTTGGTCTGTTGATGTATAGAATACGCGACCATTATTAGTTTCAATTACTTGGTCTTGTGGCGCAAGTTCTGTATCTTCAGGGAATCCTGGGTAATTAGACTGAGCTTTATTACCATAACCAATATTTAAGAAGTCATGGCCTGTTAGTCGAACCTGGCTGTACTGTGTTCTAATGGTTACATTGTCAAGATGGTCGGGGCTTCTTGCACGAGATATGTCCGGAGCTACTTCTAAAGTTGCCATAATATTTGGAGCTTCGGTTCCAAACATTGCAGTAGCATTGGTAATCTTGTAAGAAGTTGTTTCATCTCCAACAACTAGGTTATCTCCCGGTCTTGGCAATCTAGTAAGTTCTGTACAGACTAGTTTAAATCCTGTTTGGTACGCATCTGCAAAACCGTTACCACTAATTTTAATAGTAGTTGAGTTGGTATTATAGCCAGTTCCTCTATTAACAAATGTTGGATTAGCCATAACTCCGTCAGCTAGTCTTTCTGATACACCTGCAAGATGATTAGTATTAGGATCAGTAAATGTCATTGTTGGGGCAGAACTATAATTAGATCCTGGTTCCCATAGAGATATGCTGATAACTTCTCCAGAAACTACATTTGCACGACCTTTAGTTCTAGTTCCTGCAGATATTACTGATCCGCCGCTTTGACCACCAGCAGTAACAAACGTTCCTGTATAGTTAGTTCCTCTAAAACCAAACGCACAGCCGCTGTTCACATCTGCTGTTACTGTTTTTGCAGTCCAGTTAATACCGTCTTCGCTGATATAACCAGTAGTGCCGGTACTAGGAAGAGCTACAAATACACCTTGACCGTAGACAATTTTTCCAGCGGCTAGTTCTTTATTACTTTGTCTCCAACTTATACCATCAGTTGATACAGCAACTTTTGCATCTGTACTAGATACTGCAACAAATATTCCGTTGCCAAATACTATGTCACTCCATGCACTGTTACTAGGAAGTGTTGAAGCTGTCCAACTTGTACCGTTTGTACTGTAAGCGGCGGTTGTTCCGCTACCGGCAACAGCAACAAATCTTCCGCTACCATAGGCTAATCCTGACCATGCGGCACTTGGGAGGCCTGTTCCTGAACTCCATGTAGAACCATAGGTATTTGAGTAAGCACTTGTACCTGTTCCGGTTGCTATTGCAACAAATAAGCCGTTGCCGTAAACTAAATTACTCCATGTGGTCTTAGAAGGTAAACTACCAACTTTCCAAGTTGCACCGTTTGATGCAGAATATATTACTTTTGACTGGGACTCGGTCATGCCACCGTTTTGAGAAATTACAACATAGTAGCTGTTTCCATATGCTCCAGCTGTCCATTCTGCTTGAGTCGGTACTCCTAGTGCTGTCCAAGTCGCTCCTGTAGTAGAAGTTGCAAATATAGAATTTGCGTCAGGTATAGCAATAAATTTATCAGGTCCCGAAATAATGTCAATCCATTCAGTTCCTGTTGCCAATGTTGGTAATGTAGCAGATGTTTGGCTAAACGGTGGGGCTGCAAAGGTAGTACGTGGTTCAATAAAATATACACTTGAACTATCTAATGCTGTTTCAACTTCACTGCCTGGATTTATATGATCCCAACCTACTTCTGCTACATTCATTGAGCCGGTACTGGTAGTTAACTGTACATCTGCGTTTCCGCCTTGAATACTAGTCACTGTAAATGAAGAAGCGTTAATAGTTCTAACATAGTAAGTAGTTCCTTTAGTAACTCCTCCAAACAGTGAAGTACTAAATGTTGCATTCATAAATCCATAATCAGCTGTTAAAGTTTCAATTGCGTTGGTAAATGTTGCTGTTACTGACCCACCAGTTGCTGTTTCTAGTGTACTTGGTGCAGGTGCAGTTTGAGCAGTCATATATCCGGTAGCGTTAATTTGGTTAACTGCTGATCCGCCAGGAGTACCGCTGACAGTAAATGATGTTGAATCATTAACAGCTAGAATAAAATAAACATTTCCCGGTACTAAATTACCAAATTGATTGCCAATAAATCTAATTGGGTTATTTGCTACGAATCCTGATGTGGTATCAACTGTGATCAAGTTAGTAGTAGTTTGTGTGGCAGTTGCTACTGCATTGATAATCTGACCTGCTACAGTAAATGTTGTGCCACCCAGTATCTTGCTGACATAATATTTGGTATTTTTTGTCAATCCACCAAAATCAGTGTCAAATACAATTGGATCTAATACTGTAAGATCGTTTGTAGATCCTACTGTTATTACATTTCCTGTTGCGTTAGTAGCCGTTACTGTGGTTGTAAGCAATGTATCTGCTATGGTAAATGTATTAGAATCAATAATATCATTGATGTAATATCTAACTGCACTAGTAATACCACCAGTTGCTTCACCTGTAAAGTTAATTGGCATGTGCAGAATCATATTATTTGTAGATTCTGCTACAACGCGATTAGTGTTTGATGGAAGATTTAAATCCATAGTACTGCCTGACGCATTAACCAACAGCCAGGTATTGCCAAACTGTTCATTAGATACTCTGAATGTTGTTGCACTGACAATTTCTGTTACATAATATGTAAAGTTTGTTGTTAAATTACCAAAAGTTATGCCGCTGAATGTCACGGCCATATTTTCTCTTAATTTTTCTGTACTTGCAACAGTTATTACATTTTCTACACCACCGATTGTACTAATTACTGGTAAACTGTCAATAGACGTAGCACTGATAGTTGTTGTGTAGTATGTTGGAATAAATTGAACTGGCATGTCTACATATAAAGATGTAGTGTCTGGTGTGCTAAATGTATCTGTATCACCGGATACAGAGCCTATAGCCAGCGGTGTAAATGACTCTTTAAGAACATACGCATACTTAAATGTGTCATCATATGAGCTAATATATCCGTATTGTCCTGCGCCTGTACCGCTGGTAATAAATGCTCTCATACCTAGCAATTGGCTTTCTGTATTAACGTTTGATCCTGCTAGGATAACATATTGAGTTGTGCCGCCTTGACTGTTGTTACTCGCAGTTAGGTATCCACTACCGTTTTCTGTAACTCGAATTTCTGTAACAGCCTTAGAGCGTGTTTCGTCACCAACCAACACTGCACCTGTACCTGCACCAATTACGCTAAAATCTGCGTAGCTGGTATAGACATTACCGGCTGTGTTAAGATAGAATGATAGACTGTTTGAAATTTCGCCTTGAGCACCATAGACTAGGGTGTCGGCTGCTGAGCCTGTTCTTCCTCTTGGATATACTCTAAATTGTAATGTTGAATTTAAACCTGTTAAATCTCTAACAGTAAAGTATAAACGATACCATCCATCAGTAAGTGTAACTTTTCCGTAATTTGTTGGCAGGAATCCACTGCCTGTTTGGCTAGCTGGTGTTAATGTACCATCATTAAAGTTAAAAGTCAAGCTACTGGCTTTTGTTGAGAATCCTGAAAATATTGCCCACAAATCTACTGTAGGGCTTGTTCTTTGTTTTACATGTACACTTAGGGTGTAGTCAGTTACAGAACCTGCAGGCACTGTACCAGTAGAAGTAATTGTTAATACAGAACTACCTGACAGGCTAGTTACAGTAATTGTAATGTCATTGACACCGTCAATACCGCCAACTTGACTTCCACTAATTCGTAATTGGTTACCAACAACGTATCCGCTACTACCGTAGTTTACAGAAACAACATATGATGTTGCTCCAACAACTACATCAAAACTAGCAGGACCAGTTAGATCACCAGTACCACCTGAACCGGTTATGTTTGTTGTTGGAACATTAGTAAATGTTTGACCAGTTTGTTGAATAGCTATGTTTTGATAGATATAGCTGTTGTCTGATCCTGATGTTGTTCCAGATAACGTCCAAGCATCGCTTTGTCCTGTAGGACCAAGTGTATTTTGAGAGAATGTAAGACTGTCTGTTACCCATACTCCGTTTAACAAATCATTACTGTATTTGATAATGTTTGTTGTAGTTGTAAAGTAATTTTGTCCAGCATTAGTATATTGTAATTTTAACAACTGTGCTTCGCTACCAAAACTACTTTGTACTGTGGCAGCAGCCTGTGTTGAACGGTTGAACACTTTACCAGTTATAGGATCTTCTGACAGATCGTAACCTTCTGCAATAACACCGTAAACACCATAAGAAGTGTTACCGTTAGTAGCTCTTAGTTTGCCGCCATCTTCAGCCATGTATCCTGCATAACCGAAGTATGAGAACACGCTAACTGCTTCACAGACAGCACCAGGGCCTTTAACCCAAATACCAATGCCATCGCTTAGAATCTGTGTAAAGTCGTTACAGACAATAGATTTATTTCCGCCGTTGTGTAAATCACCATCAATTTTTAAACCAACACAACCAACACCAAAGTTAGTCACGTTTTGAATGTATGGGCTCTTTCTAGTGATCCATGCTTCTGTATCATCCGGACCTTCACCTGGATCTAAACTTACGTATGCTCCGCCGGTTGGTCTACGAGTCAAGTACTGATTAATTGGACCTAGTGTTCCTGCAAGACCTGTTAGAGTCATGTTACGGATACCGCTACCGTTTCTTACATAGAACATGTCTTTAATAGCATCGCCGCCGTAGATCGTCATTTCGCCAGAGCCTTGTGAAATAAACACTTCGTTTCCTGGTCCGGTTGGTGTTGAACGAATACTAAACTGTGTTGCAGTAATTGAAGAACCTATAACATAATATTTTACACCAAATACTACAGAACCAAATGCAGTAGTACCGTCAAACATGACCGGAGTTCCGTCAGTCATGCCTTCTGTTGTTAAAATAGTAAATTTGTTGTTAGTTGCATTTGCCGCAGTAACCATACTATAGATACTGACTTTCGGCTGTACAACAACGCCTCTCAATTCGTCACCGTTAAGTGCAACGTTAGCTGGTACTATGATTGGAAGGGTTTCACTGTAAGTACCAGTCTTAATCATAATGGTCGCTGTTAGACCTTGGTTAGGAGCAGGAATGTCTTCAGTGCTTTGATTTTGTAGTGCATCTAAAAGGATATCAAACAAACCATTAATTTTATCTGAAACAGTTGCTTCTAAAACTTTACTAGGATCAATAATTTGATCAACATAGTCTTCTTCGTCAACTTGATTTTCTTCTTGATAATCAATCTGTGGTGCTGTATTAATTAGTACACTGCCTAATAGCAACTGTACTCTTTGTAGGCCAGCAATAAAATATTGAATACGAGCCGCAGTTGTTGCATTGATAAATGTATTAGGAAACTCAGGTGCAAAATAAGCTAGAGTTGCCGCAACTGTTTGGCTGTTGCCACCACGAGAGATATCATAAACAATAGCATCTAAGACTAACTTAGTATCACGTTTAGTCTTTTCTAAGTCAAATAATGTTTCGTCGTTATCGTTCGAAAATAACAGATATTGTAGTACATCGGCAGCAATAAAATCTTTATTGGCATCAATTAAGTAACGAGCATTTGGAAAGTTAGGGCCATTCTTAACCTGTTCGCAGGCATAGGCAATGCTTCTCCATGGTTTATCAATTGAAAAACCATAGCCTATTTGATCTGTACCTGTTGGACTAACGTAATAAACTGCTGGAACAACGTTGATGTTTTTCCAAGAAATATGACCATCTGTTGATCTTAAAATAAAATCTTGTTCGCCTATTGGGAACGCAATGGTCTTGTCGCCGTCGTGGCTGGTAATGTCACCGATAGTATTACCAGCATTTTGTCTAGCATGTAAGAGATAATCAACCCAATACTCATGATCTTCATCTAAGTCTGGTCTTAGGGCAGGAGTAGCCATGTGATTTTTAACACATCTGTAGGTTGCATTAGCCCAAATTGCTAAGTCACCTACTACATAGGTAGTATTATTAGTCCAGAACTTTCTCCAAGTAGCACTTGGAGTTACAATTTTCCAATAGACATAGTTAACACCAACGAAATCAACTGTGTCGCCATCTGCTATAACACCATCAGGGCCTGCATTAATTACAACTGTTGTGCTGTTTGTAACACTAACTACACTTTGATATCTAGAGAATGCAGGATGATTAACCATCATACCTACAACAATTCCCGTTGTGTTGTCAACTTTAAAAGTTTTTCCTGAGCTACCTAATTCAGTATAAGTCTTTTGTACAATAAATGCTGTAGGATCTTGACCTTGATTATCTGACACTGCTTCGTAAACTCGGCCGCCTCTTCTTACAAGATCTCCAACTTTGTATCCAACTCCAGCACTCCAGTCGCCCTGCATTTTATAACCAGTAGTCAACAGTGCCCAATCTTCTGATTCAGTTGAAGGAATTTGATTTACGTTGTTAACAGTTTTGCTAACATAAGAATAACCGCCATAAATTACTGCGTCACCTGGTTGGTAAACTGTGCTGTTAGACCAAGTAGTGCCAAATTCAAAACCTGGCAACCATTCTATAAATTTAGTTGGATCAATATTGCCAGAACTAGTATGTCCTGTTGTGCAGATATAAAGTCCTGGACCGTTTTTTACAATATCATTTTTACGGTAACGTTGTGCAGTGGCGTAATCGCCTTTATAGTCAATGCCATCGTTAACAATTTCCCACTTGGCTTGATCTGGTTCAAGCCCAAGAGCAGTCGTTGAAGCAGAAACATGGTTAGTTATGCATCGATAAACGATACCACCGTAACGAACTAGATCGCCGTATCCGTATGCATAATTTGTATTCCACTGTACGTTCCAATTATCAAATTTAGAAAATGTAGTAAACTTAGTAAGGTCAATGGCATTACCTGTACTAGTATGTGCTGTGGTGCAGATATAAACCACACCGCCAAATTTTACAATATTACCAAGACTGTATAATGTAGCGGTTTCCCATTCTTCTTTCCAAGTCTTACCGTCAAGCATTAAACTCCAATAGGGAGTTGGACCCTGTACTGGATCGCTAGCGTACAATGCTGAGTAAAAATCAGTAGATGTATGTGGTTCTAAACAAACATAAGTCTTACCGTTATACTGAGTTACCGCATCTCGATTGTAGAATGTCGCAGTTGCCCATTGACCTTTCCAGGTATAACGCAATCTACCAATTTTAAATTCTGCCATTTTCTAAATTCCTTATCTATTCTATTACTTATGAAATCTGTGAACCAGGTGGGTAAGGAAATTCTTGATTTACCCTAACTACAAACTCACCGTTGTCGTTGATGTAATATGAAATATTCTTGTTGTCCCAGCGATACTGATCAAAATATAAATTTTGATAAGGACGACTGTGATCTTCGTCTAATCTTCCGTCAAAGAAATCAACTCCATACTCAAAGTCATTAAAGTCGTTTTCATTAAGACCTGGATTATTAATTGTAATTGTTCCTGTATCTTTAAGCTGATCGATCTTAGCAAAATATAATAAACCTTGCTCATCTCTTCTTAGTGCATAAAAGTATCTAGGATTGTCTGCGCCTAGAATATCCGCAATGTTAGTTTGACCTGCATAATATGACATGATCGATTTCCTTAGATAATTTCAACGTAACTTAGAATAACATCTAATGCTTCTGCTGAACTAGCAGTAACTTTTACGCTAGTTGACGGTCCTAATACTAATCTTTCTCCGCCGTTAATAACTCTTAAACTTTGATTTGGTGGAACTACTGTATCTTTTAAAAAGAATGCTGTTTCATTTACTACAGTGTCTTGTATTTTTACGCTGGCCAGTACAATACTGCCAGTTAAGTTTGTTAGACTTAGACCAACTACAGTTGTTTTAGCATTAGCTTCTGTAGTTAAAATAGTTTCTTCTACAGTTCCAACTTCTGATTTTAATTTATTTTTAAAAAGTGTCGCCATTTTATATTATCCTAATGATAGAGCCAGTGCTATACCAATGTCTGTTGCATCATTAAATGTTACACCAGAGCTTGTACCAGCAACTGATGTCCATAATTGTCCGTTATAAACTTCAACTAATTCAAAATCAGAATTATAACGCATCATACCTTCAATTGGATTTGCAGGTCTTTCTGTTGTTGAGTTACCAACTGGAATAGCAAAACCCCCAGTTCCAGCAAATTTTACATATCCTGTTCCTTGTTGAACAATTTCTGTTACTGCATTAGGCACTGTATTGGTAATTGCATTGTTTCTAAATTTTAAATTACCAATTCGTACACCACCTGTACCAGATGTTAAAAATTTAATATCTTGGTTAGCACTTAGTGAGCTAATTGTATTGTCAACAATGTCTAAACTGTCAGTTTGGAACCTTGTGGTTGCTAATTCTGTTTGATTAATTGTTGCTGTTAATGTATTATTAGCATAGAAGTATAAGGTATTGTCATTGGCACCAGGAGTTGCTTCTGGTTTAATGTAAGTTGATCCGCCAATATCCTGTACACCGCCTAATTGAATCCAATATGTTCCATTCCATCCTTCAAAACGGTTCATGGTAGTATTAAATCTAATCATACCGTTTGAAGGCGTTGCTGGTCTTTCTAACGTTGTTCCAACAGGTATTTGTAAACTTGTTTGACTGTTAACAATAACACTGCCTGTTCCTTGTGGTGTTAGTGTGATATTTGTATCTGTGCTAACACTTTGAATATTATTGTTGTTAAATTGAATACCTTCTGCTACAACATTTCCAGTGCCGTTAGCCTGTAATACTAAGTCTAAATTAGTTGTAGTAGTTTGAATAGTATTATTGTTAAAGCGAACATCCTGAACGTTAATCTGTCCGTTAGCACTGACAACGTTAATTTCACCTGTTAAACTTTCAATGGTGTTTCCACTGATTTTAATGTTGCCTGTACTAACTTCCTGTGCATTGATAGTTGTAGTATTGCTACCGTCAGTGAACACAAACCCGTTTGTAGAAGTAACGTTAATAATTTGATTATTGAATAAAACTTCGCCAGTTTTTTGATTTACAAAGAAACTATCACCAACTTTAAAGTTACCTTCGTTGTCAACAGATGTGTAATAAACTTTAGCACTGTTAAGTTCAACTACTTCGTTGGCTGCAATTCTATCTACTGGATCGTTATTAGATTTTTTACCAGCGCCAATGTAAGCAAAGTTTTCGCTGATTAGATAAAGAATACAACCAACACCGTTGGCATAAACGCCGTAGTTACCATAGATAGCCGCTGAACCAATTGATCTTACTTCTGCACCAAAATCGTTGTAGTCTGCAAAATTAATTGCCTTAGAGGTTCCGCCTGCACTGGTTCTTAAATCTTGTGTTGTTAATCCGTCATCAACAAACAGTGTTGAGTTATTAGTACCATTAAAATGTAACAGTAAGAATGTTGACGCATCTCCGCTAAACGCGGCAGTTGGAGTGACAAAAGTTGTAGAATATCTAGAAACACCTCTAGAAATTCTTACTTCGTCTATGTAACCTGTAAAAGTATATAGACCATTAGGATCAGCACCAATTCTTAATGGGCGAGCAGGATAACTATTTGCGTCGGTGTAGTCAACACCTACTTGTGTTCCGTTTATAAATGCCTTTGTTGTACCGCTAGTTCGAGATAGTGCAATGTGTGTCCATGTATTTAGAGAAACTGTTCCTGCAGGACCTACTCTATAATTTCCGTTATAGTAAAAATACAAAGCATTAAGGTTAGTTAATCCTAAAATAATTCCGCTAGTATCGCCTGAGCTGGTTCTAAAATCAAACAGTGTTTGATAAGTACCAGATGTTGTTGGATAAATCCAAGCCTCTATACAGAAATCATCTGTGCTAAATTCAAAATCTGGCTGTGATGCAATATTAACAAAATCACCTGTGCCGTCTAACACTAGACTAGCAGTACCAAATTTTCTTTCAACAGTTGAAAGTTTTGCATTTCCGTTTGCAAATACTATTTTTCCAGTTCTATCAGTTAGTGTTTCAAAACCCAAACTCTTACCGTTGATGTTGACAAAGTCTCCATCTATGCTGTCAATTACTCCAGATGCTAGTACTGTAGTACCGTCTGTGTCATAGTAGGTTAAAGTATTTCCTGGTGCCCAAGTACCTACTCTATCGTTAATTCGTAAACGTGTTTTACCTTGACTGGCAAAACCATCATTGCTGGCAAAGGTGTGCAAACTCTTGTTAGCAAAATAGGTAAATGAATTTAGCCATTCTACTCTAGCACCGTTTGTAGCAGTAACTCCGTCTACTCCTGGGGTTATAAATGTAACGCTATGAAATAGCATTGAGGCTTCTTTAGAACTAGGTGTAGCATAAGCTCCGTCAATGTATGCACCTTTACCTGCATTGCCTGCATCAAACCCTCTTGGATCGCTGCCGGAAACTACTGACCCTTTGGTAATTACTGTTAAATTTCTTAGGTACGGACTACGACTTGATACTGTAAAATCTGTAGCAAAACGGAAAGCATATCCATTATCTGGAAATATTCTATTACCACCATTACAGCTAAATGTTAGGTTAGAAACAAATACTGAATCACCTAGTGTTGCTGTTCCGCCTGTATGGGTTAAAACCAACACACCTGTAGTGTGTGTATAAACAGCATTGGTAATATTATAATTTGTAGCGCCAATAGTAACAGTGCCGCCACTTACATAAGCATGAGCAAACGGTGCTGTGCCAACATTAACTGTTGTACTACCTGCACTTGCGGCTGTTACTGTGTAAAAATTTCCGCCGCTGTAAAAATCAGCTACTGTTAATTCTTCTACTAGGGTTTCGCCGTTGAGTAAAAATGCATCATTATAACGAGTAGCAGTAGTTGGAGAAATTTTTGTAGCACGAATACCTGCGCCGCGAATACTTACACCAACTGGTACCGTTAATGGAAATTGTTCTTCGTATACGCCTGGATAAATGTAAACAGTTGTACCGCTGGTTGCTTGGCTAAGTGCATATTTTACTGTTAGGTATGGATCTGATTCTCTAGTACCGCTGTTAGTATCATTTCCGTTTTTACTAACATACAGAATATTTCCCTGTGGTAAAATTAAATTAATACCGTCTACAGTAATGTCGTCTGTAGTTATAGACTGTGCTATAATATTTTCAACATAGATGTCTGCCCACTTTTTAGTTGGGCTACCTAACATGTATGTGTTGTGTACATCTGGAACAATGTCACTGATAATTTCAGCGTTGAAGCTAACACTGTCAGTGTCTGCATTACCAATAATAATGTTTCCGTCGGCAGTAATTGTTCCTGTTGCGTGAACGTTTCCGTCTACTTCAACGTTACTGTGAATATTAACAACGCCAGTGCCATTTGTACGAATAGTAATATCGTCAAGGCTTTCAATAGTGTTGCCAGAAATTGTTAAATCGTCAACTTGAATTTTAGCTTGATAAACTACAGGATTTGCTCCTGTAGGTTCAAGATTAATTGTAGACGATGAACTTGAAATTGTGTTGCCTAAAATAGTAAATGTTGCTAGGTCAGCTTGATTATCTACTATTAGGTCATTTGTTCTGCTTGTACCGTTAACAGTTAAGTGGTCACTAGGAGTTGTTGTCTTAATACCAACACGGCCATTTACAACATCAAGGTATAAAAGGTCGGTCTCAAAAGCCAGATCTACTCCGTCACGAAGAAGATTCGCCTTCAAGAGCGGACCGGAAATTCGACCAACAGCCATTATTGCTCCTTTTGACCCCGTGTTTCACGGTTAACCACCTTACATTGCGGGTTTACCACAGTTGAACCATACAGAAAATGGTCATTTTCTGTAATCATTAGTATTTAGCTGTTTTGGTTTTTTAGCCTAAGATAAGGTCCCAACTGTTCATAATATCAATAACTTCGTCTTCTTGTATTATGCCGCTGGTACCAATAGCATTAATCCAACCGTACTCTGCACCTGCGTAGAGCTCTAAGTATCCTCGTTCACTGCTATAACGTATCATACCTACTACGGGAGCAGTGTGTCGGTTAGTGTCGTTACCGTAGGGAATAGCAACGGCGCCGCCGGTGGCTACTTTCCAGTATCCAATACCTGTTGAAGCAAACTGAATAGGATCGTTATTAACGTTGACAATGTTACTGCCGTCAACTGGAGCAGTTATAGTTTGAAATTGTGTAACACCTGCATCAAACGTTGTTGCGCTGTCATCAAATGTAGTTCGTTGAATAAACTCAACAGTTCCTGTGCCGTTAGGTGTTAAGTATAATTCTTCACTGGAATTTGTACTGTAAATATTGTTTCCTGTTAGAGTAACAGTACTGTCTACAGTTATTCTTTGAGTAGTTAGTACCGGACCAGTACCTCCTAAATCTGTAAACATAGTTGATGAAGAATCAAATGTTGTTCCGCTGTCATCAAATACTGTACGTCTTCTAGCATAGCTAGTTCTAGCCTGCATTCTAAGTTTGCCGTTAGTGGCAAACCTTAAAATTTTGTCGTTGGCGTTTGGTACACGTTCAGGAGTAATGTAAGTGTTTCTATCATTGTCGTAAACTTGATAGAAACTAATTAGTCCGCTAGGTTGCCATCCTTCGTAAAATCCAGTAATGTTGCTCTGTCTAATTTCACCTGTAATAGATAATGGATATATTGCATTGTTACTGTATGGTACAATCAATGAAGTTGTGGTGTTAATAACAGTGTTGCCAACTCCGTTAGGTGACAGTAGTATACTAGTATTACTGTGATTGGCAATTCCACTAAACACATTAGTAAATTCAGTACCTTTAAGTTTAATATCTTCAAACTTAATACTACCTGTACCGTTAGCAATTAGATTTAAATTGCTGTTTGTTTCAGTAATACTGATAACACCGTTGTCAATTCTAAAGTCTGCTGGTGCTAGATTAAACTGTGTATTTGCTGGAGAAAAGTTAACACTGCCTGTGGTACTTCTTATAGTGTTACCACTAATTTCTATATTATCCTGACGAACTTCTCTTGCTGTGATTGAAGTTAATCCGTCTGCATCTTCAAATACTACTGAACCGTTAGGACCAAAATTAATTGCCTGTGCATCAAAACTAACATTACCTGTACTTTGTTCTACAAAGAAAACATTTCCTATACGGAAATCACCTTTGTGGTCCATGCTATCATAATAGATTTCTGCACCGTTGATTGCAACAATTTCGTTGGCCTGTATAACAAGTCCGTAGTCATTGCGCCCGTCTGCGCCTGAACCAATATATCCAAAGTTATGTCCAATTATATAGGCTAATATGTCGGCACCGTCGCCTACAATACCGTAATTTCCGTAAACGTTAGCACTGTTAATACTTCTTAGTTCTGTTCTAGTACGAACACCGCCTGCACTAAAAGAAGGAGCAGGCTCTATTAAACCAACAGCAGTCCAGTTTGTAGCCTGCCAGGGATATTCAGTATCTTCAGTAGACTGATAATAGACTGTACTGCCAATAACTTCATTCCAGAACTTCCAAACAGTTCCAGTCCACGCTAATCTTTCATCACCGTAAGTATAGTAATTCTTTGAATTTAACTGACCTGCTACGGTCAGTGTTCTTGGAGCGGCCCAAGTTTCTCCTGGACTTCCGCCTGTGATCACAGATGCTGTACTTAGGTCGCCAAAGCCGCTGTTACCTGCTACTAGATTAATACCGGTGTCAGCAAAGTAGGTAAATGAATTTAACCATTCTGCCCTAGCACCATTTGTCATGGTTAGACCATCTGCTCCGTAGCAGATAAATGTCACTGCATGAAATAACATGGCAGCGTCAGTACTGGTTCCGCTGACGCTGGCGCCATCTACTAGTGCTCCACGGCCTGCATCACCTGAGTTAAATCCGTTTGGATCAGATAGTGTTTGTACAGAACCTTTAGTTAATACTGTACAATTTTGAACATAAGGACTTCTAAACTGCGTGGTCATGTCTGAAGCAAATCTAAAAGCATACCCTGTGTTATTTGTTGAATTATAATAAAAATCTCTTACGGTAACCTGCTCAACTGTTGTATCACCGTTGAGTAAAAATGCGTCATTCTCATTAGTGGCAGGACTAGGATAGATATTAACTGCTCGTAGACTTGCTCCACGCACAGCAACACCTGCTGGCACAGTCATTGGAAACGGTTCTTGATAAGTTCCTGGAAAAATAACAATTTCATCACCAAATTGTGCAACGCTAAGTGCTTTGGTAATTGTTCTAAACGGACTGTGCAAATGTGTGCCTTCGTTAACTGTTACATTTGCAACGATCCAACGGCTAGTATCTACAGGAGTAAATCCAATAGTGTTAGGATCGTTAACTCTACGATAATACTGTGCATTGTATAACACTATATCACCAAGAGCATATGCAGTAGTGTTACTATATTCGCCTTGGTATGTAGTTGTTCCTGAGCTTAGTGTATCACTGCCTGTGGTACTAACATAGATAGTATTGCCTTGTCTTAACAGTACGTCTATGCCGCCTGGAATAAAAGTTTCTGTACTGATCTCTTGGCCATTGGCCAACATAGTATGAACAGTACTCCATCTATTAGCACCACTACCTAAATCATATCGTCCTGTTTCGTCTGGAACTATGTTGCTCGAAACGTCTGCATTAATGTCAACAGTATCGCTTGAATCACTACCAAATACAATATTACCGTCTGCGGTTATATCGCCTGTTGCATGTAAGTTTCCAAAAATTTCAACAGATGTTGTTTGAAAATTTGTAACGCTTAGTAAAGGATCATACGGAACAATTTCAATATTACTGTTGTTAGTAATATTTTCAATTTCTTCACCTGCACGTATTCTAAGGTGCTCTACGCCTAATCCTAAGGCTTGTACTGTAGGACTAGGGCCTGCTGGTGTAATAACTATAGTTCCACCGGCGGTATCAGTAATCCTGTTAGTTTGGATTGTAATATCTGGTAGGGTAGTTACTAGATCAACTTTTAAATTAGTTGAGAAAAAAGTATCATTAACGTTGAGAGTGTGGCTAGGACCGTCTGTCCTAATACCAATGCGTCTGTTTTCAACATCTAAATAAAGTAGATCATTTTCAAAGGCAAGATCTACTCCATCTCTAAGAAGATTTTCTTTTAACAGCGCACCGCTAATTCTACCTAGTTCTACAGACATAATTCGCTCTCTTTCTAGTATTTATAGAAGAGAGCTTATCTATCAAAACCGTGTAATAAAGTTACGTAAACAGGGCTGCCGCCTAGGCCAGCGGCCGGAACGCTTTCACTAAACTTAACATACCAACCCAGTGGATAGGCTGCATTATTAAGACTAGATCTAGCAATGATAGTTACTGTAGAACCTTCGGCTTCGTCAGTTAGAGATTCTGTAACAGTAATAGTTGAAGCAGTAACGTTTGTAATAGTGTATGCACCATTGTTGCCTGTTGAACCAGTTATATCAATAGTTTGTCCACTATAAAAACTCAGTGTGGTAAAATTAATAACGCTGGTATTACTGCTGGTAATAGTTTTAGTTGCTGAATCAAAAGATAGTATTGTTCCCTGTGCTCTACAGGGATTTTCAATTAACACAAAGTTTGTAGTTGGTATTTGAATAACATTTTCAACTATTACAAAAACATTTTGCGGACCAAATGTGCTGCCGCTTTCAACTAGTGTAGGTGGCGCAGGATTTAATGGACCAAAGTGTCTTTCAAGGTCATTTCCTGGACCTAATGTCTGTTGTGTTATGCCTGTAGATTCTTTAAAACGTAGACTGCGCCAAGCATTGTTTTGACGAACTTCAACTTGGTCAGTAGTTGTGTTATATCTTAACATACCATTTACAGGTGCTACTGGTCTTTGAGCTGTTGTGCCTTTAGGCATTAACAGATTGTTAGTTGTGTCCATAACAACGCCGTCAGTCATATCAACTTTAATACTAAAGTCTGTAGGACTGCGACGATTTAATACTTGTTGTCTTAGATATCTCATTATACTGGCAGTGTGCTAACTGTTGCTGATAAATTTGTAGGAACTGGACAGTAAGCAACAATCTGGTCCCCATCATCTAATACTAATTTTTCTGTGTCAAAACTTACTGTTTCGCCTGCTGGCACTGGCATAGCATTGACTATCTGATTGACAGCGCCAACAGCTATTCCGCTCTTTTTAGCCCATAAAGTTAGATATGTTAAACCGTCTTGTGGGCTAGACGGATTGTATGTTGCGGTGTTACAGATAATCAATGCCGTAATAGCGTTTATTCCGCTACTGGTATAAATTACTGTGTTTGATGGATGATCATCAATTAATGTGCTTGTCAATGCCATGTTTTCTTTTCCTTAAAACAACATACTCCATAATAAAGATCTGTTTTTTGCAATTAATTCGTCTTGTGTTAGTGTATTAACAAAATAAAGTCCAGTCTTTCCTGGCGTTCCATAATTAGTACCTGGACTCTTTGCGTATAATTTAACGTGTCCTGATCCTGCAGACGGGTCTGTTTGACTATTTAACTGTAGCGGACTGTCTACTTCAATATTCTTACCAGCAGCCGGAACAAGGCGTAGATTATCACCTGCTGTTTGAGCACTGATAGTATTGTTGCTGATTAATGTTTTTCCATTGACATCAATATCTGCATTAATGTTAAATGTTGTAGCAGTCCACGTTGCTTTTACTACGTTATCAAACTTTAGTTTAATATTACTAGTACCACCATCTAGGCTAGTGTCATAGGCCTGGAGACCAGTGTCGCTTCTATAGAGTCTATCAACAATAGCAACACCGTTAGGATACCCAGAAGAATTAACATATCTAGTTACCCAACCTCTTGTTACTAGTACATCTGGATCTCCACCGTTTTGTACTTGATCGTGATAGTTTGTAGTACCTGTAACAGTGACAACACCTGTTCCTGAATTGATTAATCCAAGATTTGCTCCGCCTGTTGAAATGCTGTTAGTCTTAATACCACGCATTAGTCCGTTAGTCAGTTTAAAAACAAACGTACCAAATGTTGTGCTAGCCAGTGTTGGATTATAGTGATTGACAGTTTCGTCAAAGACCATAAGTGCATCTAAACTTGAACCTCGATCTATTTGAATTCCTGATGTTTGAAGTGTAACACCAGCACCTGTTTCACCGGAATTCAGATAGATAATGTTGTCTTTAACATTAAGAGTTTCACTTTCTACCGTTGTGGTATTGCCAAGAACAGTTAGGTCGCCAGTAACAACTACTGTACCAAGTTGGTTACCAGTATCTAAAGTTATAACACCTCCAGTTTGCACTTGGAGTTTATAATTGTTTTCACTGACTTTAACTATTCTTGACATTCTTTATTCCTAATAAGAGACAGAGTCTCTTAAATTAATTAACGGTTAGCAATCTGAACGATGTCGCTTGTGGCTGCATCAAATGACCATTTTGCTAGATCACCTGTTGCAAACAACCAATCACCGTCACTGCCGTCGTCAACTAATCTTGTTAGTTTTGCCTTGTGAGCTGTTAGCTTAGTAACATAATATGTATTGCCGTTTGAATCAGTAGCAATAATTGTTGCTTCACCTTCTGCTACTGTATCAGCAACTAGTTTGACTCTACCAATACCCTGTGCTGTTTGAATAACATATTTGTTGCTGCCAACTTGACGAAGAATATCGCCAGTTACAGATGAACTTCCGCCTGCGCCGCTGATATAGCCTGCGGCACCACTTGCTGGAATCCAACCAGTAATTGTAATAGAATTTTGACGAGCACTTGCTCCGCTAGTTAGTGCAACAGTAACGCCGCCTGAACCGCTGGTATATGTTGCTGTTTCGTTGCCGTCAGCAACTGTAAATGTTGGTAATGATGTGTAACCAGAACCTGCATTAGTAATTTCAATACCTGTTAGATCATTGTTACCATCTACTACTGCTGTACCAGTTGCTGTCTCACCACCTGGAATTTGTGGTGCTGAAAATGTAACTGTGATTGTTCCTGTTAGATCTGCCGTAATTGGTGCCGCAATTGTTACACTGGCAACACCTTCACCACCAGTACCTTCACCTGTGGCAGCAATGTTTGTTTGACCAAAGAATTTTTTGTTTAATGGACGTCCCATTTGTTTTCTCCTTATGTTGACGTTCTATGTCATACGCGGTGGGGTTCCGCATAATATTTTGCCCTATGCAAATTGACATTAGTATTTATATAGAATAGAAAAAGGGCTCCAAAGAGCCCTTTTATACTTACGAAACCTCTCGGTACGTTGATTAGCTGAATACTACGTTAGATAGTGTTACTGTACCTAAGTAGTCAGCGGCGTTACCTAGAGAACTTGCTGTGTTGCTTAGTTCAACATAACCATAACGTGTCATGAATGATACGACTGGTTCAAATGTTGATGGATCTAGAACAACGCCAGAGCTCATTAGAGGAATGTATGGGCAATAGAATGCTGCCGCATCGCTTTCGCTTGAACCTTTATAACCAACTAGAACTGTGTCGCTACCAGCGTATGTGTTTACATAAACTTTCATAGCGTTGTTTAGTGTACCGACAAACTTAGTGTTTGTTGGGGCTTCAAATGTTCCCTCTGTTGTGCGAGCAAATGCACTAGTTGTAGCAGACTGAAGAACAGTCAATGCTGTTGGGCTTACAACTGCCCAGTTACCTGCACCACGACGTGTGCGCTGAGCGATTGTGTTGCTAACACGATTGATTAGAACTGCCAATGCGGCATGCTCGTCACCAACGAATGTAGCTGTACCACTTACTGCTGCCTGGTTATAGGCTTGCTGGTTTTGTGTACCAGCTAGGGTTGTTAGAGAAGCAATGATCTCTTGATCAATTTCAGCTGTAATTTCTTGTGCTAGAGCAGCCATAATTTCTGCTTCAACATCAATACCTTGCTGAGCTTGTGCATCTTGAGCAGCCTCAAATGTCCAACGAGCACTTAACTTACGTGTCTTGGCTTCGACAGTCTGCTTTAAGATTTGAATGCTGAGCTTGTTACCAGCAGCACCTTCAAGAGCGGCTGTTGCGGCAGCTTTACCTGAAGTAGCACCAGAATAGCTCTCAGCAATCTTGAATGGGCTTAGAGCTTCTTCACCTGCTGTAGCACCGCTGTTACCAGCGTTAAATGTGTCAGCATAACGTACTCTTAGAGTATGAATCTGACCAACTGGACCAGTCATTGGCTGAACGCCTACCAACTCGTTAGCGATAACTGTTGGCATTACACGTCTGATAACTGGAAGAATGACGCGATTTAGGGTAGCAACGTTGCCGGCAGAAGTAGTACCTGCGGAAGCTGTTTCTGCGAGATACTTGCGTGTATTCTCAAGAGTAGCTCCCATTACAGATTTCTTAGTACCTTGTAGGCCTTCTAGTAGGGCCTCTTTAGTTTCTGCCCAACGGCTTGTTAGTAGTTCTGACATTTAAATTTCTCCTTAAATTTTTAGTCCAGCGAGGCGGCGTATATCGACTATATTGCCGTCGTTCTCACTGCTACGTGCGCTGTTGGTAATTTCCTTATTACCTGTGATTTCTTTTGCCTCTACAAGTGCCTGTTTTTTCTGCGGGGCTTTACCATCGATAACCGCTGGTAGATACTTCTCAAAACTTTCGTTAAGTTTAGAAGTTTTCACGCCTTCCATTAATTCGCCCATGATAACTTTTTGCTCCTTGCTTAAAGGTGCTAGAAGTTCATTCATGATATCTTTGCGTTCTTGCGCTTCTTTTAAAGCCGCAATTTCTGCTTGTTTGCTTTCTATGACTTTCTGAGCTTTGACTACAACTTTGTGAGCTTCGCCAATCTCTAGTGATTTTTTGTCTATGACTTTGAGCAATTTTGCAGTTTCTGACTTCTCATTTAGGTAGCTGGTGCTGTATTCAGAAGCAAAGGCTTCAAATAGCTTGCGACCAAAATCTGCACGACGAGCAGCTTCAATGTCTTCTTTCAGTGCTGTAATTTCAGAAGTTAGGTTCTGACTTACTACACCTTCAACCATTTCAGCGGCACGTTTAACAAACTTCTCTTTTACCTGTTTGATCTGTTCACGTCCTTCTCTAACCAAGCGTACTTTTGTTTCTGCTAGGTCTTGCTTATCTTTGTAAAACTCTGTAATTTCTTGAGCCAAAGCTTCAATTACGAATTGTTCAAGTTTACCAAACTTGTCAGCCATTACTTTCTGATCTTCGTGCAATTCTGCAACTTCAGATGCTAGTTGGCGTGTTACAAATTCCTTCATAACACCTGCATCTGCTTGCATTTTTTTAGCGTACTTGATTTTCATCTCTGCTAATTGCTTACGATCATCTGCAAATTCGACAATTTCTGAAGCTAGTTGATCAGAAAGCATTCTGTCAATTGCTTCGACCATGACATTTTTATCATGTTCGTATTTTTGTGCAAACTCTTCACGTAATTGTTGAGTAACCAATTCACGGTTTTCTGAAATCTTTTGATCCCAAGCCGCTTGAATACTCTCTTTGATCTCTTCAGAAATCACATTATTTTCAAAAAGCTGTTTTAGTGCATCCAACATGTGATTCTCCTTGTTATTGGAGTTTGCTTATTATTCCTAATAAGCTCTCTTTGAGATATTTCTGTGCTTTAGGGTCACCCTTCACCTCTTGCGCTATACGCAAGGCATTATAACCACCACGACTGTTCATCAGGTGTTCGTAAATTGGTGTTGGATATGCGCCAGGAGCACTGGGTTGAGCTACCATATCTACTGTGATAATCTCAAAATCTGACACTTCACCGGAACCGTCATCTTTGACGTTTCCGGATCCGCGCGAACTTACTCCTAATTTCACACCACTTTCAAGCATGGTGCGAATTAGTTGTCCCATTGGTGTAGGTAAAATTTTAAGTTTACCATAGCCGTTTGGACCGTCCATCCACATATTAACTATCATGTGACTTACACGATCCAAGTTTATCTTTAGATCATCAGGATGATCTACTTCGCCGAGAACGCTGTAACCATTTTGAATCTGATCATTGAGTGTCTTGACAGCCTTGCCAATTTCTTGTACAGGATAAACACGCTGGTTTGCGTTACGGATACCGCCTTGAATGCAGATACCCGACATATACAGGTTTTTACCCTCTTTGTCATCAGACTCAACTATGATTTTAGCCTGATCAAAACTCAGATTTTCTCGGAGATGTAACATCTTACTTTCTTGATCCAATTAAGCTCTTAGTGTTAGCCCCGTTGTCGCCTGTGCCTTTCTTCTCTGCACCGTGACCTTTTGGAACTGACTTTAGCTTAGTTGCTGCCTTAGCACCAGGTACATTTACGTTGCCTGCATTATCTTCTTTAGTAGAAGGATTTGCTAGACCACCTTGTGTACCGCCCTTGCCGCCATCGGCACCTTTTACGATATTAGCAGTTGTGCCACCCATATCGTTCTTGCCTGCTACGATTGATTTGGTGTTTGCACCGTCATCACCCATTTTAGCTGTAGCAACCTTTTCAACGTATTCACGAATCATTGATTCTTCAACGCTGTCATCATCCATTTCTTCTTCTAGATCTTCGTCTGCTTCTTCTTCTAGATCTTCGTCTGCTTCTTCAAAAGCAAACTCGTCCATTTTTGGCTCGTCTTCAATGTCAGCCATAAAGTCATCTGTAGCATCGCCACCTAGGTCGCCCATTTCGTCGCCTTCGTCGTCCATGCCACCGCCGGCCATTAATTCTTCAAATTCTGCTTTGAGTTCTTCTAGAGCATCTTCTAGATCTAAAATGCGATCTGTTTGCTCTTCGTCACTCATGTCTTCTTCGTCACCGCCCATGTCTGGTGATTCTTCGTCACCGCCCATGTCTGGCTCGTCACCACCTTCTTCATCATCGGCAGCTTCGTATGGCTCTTCGTCCATACCTTCTGTTGGCTCTTCGTCCATACCTTCTGTAGTTTCTTCTTGTTCAAAATCAGATTCTAAGAGGCTTTCATAAATCTCGCGGCTCTTTTCAACAACGATATCGTGGAAAAGTTCCTTGGCTTTTTCTGTTTCTTCGTTAATTAGAAGCTCGAGCATCTGCTCGAATTTTTTACGATCAGTCATGTTTTTTTCTCCTGTAATTACAAGGCTGTAGTATATTTACGCTAAGATTAAAAAACAGGGTAGATATACCTAAAAAAACGGAGTTTTTTAAGTTTTTTTAGGCAGCTGGAGGTGCTTCTGGTGTCTTATACATTGAAGTTATAAACTCTAGCTCGCTTTCCTGTTCTAAAAAGTGTGCTTCGCTGGCTTTGCGTAATTCGTTAATCATTCGTAAAGTAAGACGTGTTTTACGTGTATCAGAACGAAACATTTGATCGCTATCACGGCCAGCATCGTAACGTAAGTCGTTAGAAACTTTTCGTGTGTCGGGATCAATATAAAACAATTCGCGAAGTATCATGTTAATATTTAGCCAGCTGGCGGTGTTGCTGGACCTGTTGGTGCAACAGGCGGTGTAGGTACTGCTCCTGGTTCTTCTGGAGCTAGATCATCTGGACCACTTAGGTCTTCCATTCCGCTTAGATCGCCTTCAATACCTGCGGCACTTAGACCAGCTGAACGCAATTCACCTGCGGCATCAGTATGTGTTGGCTGTCCTTTGCCTTGTTCTTCGCCCCACATGCGTTCGTTTTCTGCAATCTCCTCATCAGTTAAACCTAAGTAACGTTTAAGAGCAAAACGTTTGCTGATAAATGGCAGTGCTTGTACTGTATTAAATGTATTAATACGTTCTGCATCAACGGCTGCTTGGCGTGAACTGGCAAAGTTTAGAGGCGGATTAAACTCTAATTCAAATAGATTAGCATCAATATTCACACCACGTGAATACATATAGAGTTTAAATTCTTGATCAAAAATACCGTGAATTAAGTTCTGTAAACGCTCACAATATTTGTTAAAACGCAGTTCTTGAATGTATGCTGTGCCAACGCGGCCGTCATTAAATGATGCTTGACTGTCATCTGCACCAGTTGGCAAATAACTACTAGGAATACGTAAACCGCGGAATAATTTGTTAGTAAAGTACTTTAAATCATCGATCTCGCCGAGATTCGTACCTCCTGCCAAAGTCTCAACTTTGCTTCCTCTTCCTTCAGCAGTTTGGGGGAAGAAGTAGTCTTCGTTGATAGATAACGGATTATACGCTGAATCAATGACATTTGTACCACCTCCAGTTTGGCTAGGAATACGGCGTTGATGTATTTCATTTTTAACACGTTCAACGAATGCCATGGCCATGTGACTTGGCATGTTACCCACGTCAATATGAAACACTCTGCGCTCTGGCGCACGTTGAATACGATAGATTAAGATAGCATCTTCAAGCAGTTCTTTCTGCTTGTAGACTTTAAAAACGTTTTCTAATAAGCTGTTACCAAATGGGTAATTGTTATCAAGTCCTTCGCTGAGACTTAGGTGTACAACATGTTTAGCATCAATAGTATACTCGCCTTCATTCATGCTAAAACGAGTAGAATTTGCCTGAGGATATGCTCCTACTGCTCCTCTATTTGCGGCTCCGCCTGACACATAATTACTGCCTCCAGCACCACCAGCAGGGTTTGTCTGCTTGATAGTTGTGGTAATCTGCGTAACAACTAGGTCTTGAAAGTTAGGATTAATATCTTTAATTACATACTGTTCAGGCTTTTTGCCGTCACTTTCGTTGACAATAATCTTTGTAACTTTGCCTGGATCTACATAAACCCATTTTTGATTTTCTGGATCGCGGATAAAGAAACTGTCGCCAAATTTGAAAACGTTTCGCACAATACGAAATATTCTTGTATCAAATCCCTGTAGCTTACTCCAGTGTTGAAGATATTCATTTAGAATACGAACTTCACTGTTAGTAGCTTTGTGGCGCCAGTTGATTTTAAATGCACTTTGCCCGTCTTTGATTTTTTGTGTACAGAATTCTGCAAGAATATCTAAGGCAGCATTAATTTCTGGATCACTGTCCATTACTTCATACTGTTGATATCTTTCTAATCTATTTGGACTACCTGTGTATACATCTGGTAGATAGCTGGCGTAATTAGATCTAGCAGGTCCTGGATTACCTGCACTGCCAACAGGTGAGAGGTTAGAGTTACCTCCCTTAACAGGCACTGGTGTAAAGTATTTTTTCCAAGACATATTATGCGAATAGGTTTCCGTTTAGATCCCTGGTTGCCTTTGCTGCCATTCCTGTGTTTTCGGCTGCGGCCGCAGAATGGGCAATCAGTTCAAGTATGTTTGTATTTAACTGAACTAATTGTTCTTTGACATCATTAAGAGTGGCAGTATCTGTTGGTTCTTCAAGCGGACCAGTAGCAGTTGGCTCTTCAGTAGATGCTGGGGGAGCTAGTGCCTTGGTTATTTCACTACCAAATGCATCAAAGTCAATGTCAAGTTTTGGTGCTTCTGGAATAGCTTCCGGTGTTGGTAATGACAGCCCTTCTAGTTGAGACATTGAACTTATTGATGCTAGCTCGCTTGTTAATACGTCAAAATCTGGCATTGCCTGTGTGATATCATCTGTGCTAGGTAAACTATTAGTAAACAGATTAGCAAAGTCTGGCATAGTCTGTTCAAAATCATCAACTGTAGGCATTGCAGTTGAGAAGATGCTGGCAAAGTCAGGCATTAGTGAATCAATCTCTGCCATTTCTGGAAACTTATCTGCTATCAAAGACTCTATATCAGGAAAATCTACTTCCATAGATTCAAACATCTGACTGAAATTTGGCATTTTACTCTGTACTTTTGTCTGCATTGAGGCAAACATTTTATTCATATCTTCAAACGGAGTACGTTCTTTTTCTTGTCCTAAATTAGCAATTTCGTCAGTAGGAATTACTTCTCCTGGAGAATCAAATGTAACTAATTCAGGACCTTCTTCGCCAACCCAATATGGTTCCCCTGCTTCAACTGGACCACCATCTGCTCTTTTTTGATCATCATCTAATGGTCTACGTCTACCCTGTAATCTTTCTCTAGAACTTGCTGTAGGAGGAGATACTTCATTAGCGGCACGTTGTAGTGAAGTACCCCCTTCTCTAATGATATCTGCACCCTTTTCTACTAACGTTCCCCCTTGAATGTCTTCTCTACGCATTGGTTGGCCGTCGGGCCCTAGTACCCTTGGCGAAAGTTTTTCGTTTAATTTTTGCGATTCTTGAATTTGTCTACCGGCAGCAACATTGAGTTTTCTAAGTTCTTCTGCGGCTGCTTTAGATTCTTGAAAAATTCGTTCTTGTACTTGATTTAATGCTGTACTAACACCAGCACCTTCTATTGGTTTACCGGCAGCATCTACTCTTGCTGTATCTCTTCTAGCCTGTTCAATTCGACTCTGTTGTATTTCTGCATCGCTTAGTGGACGTTGCCCAGGTGCAGTAGCTCCGGCGGCAGTAGCTGCCGCAGTTGCACGACCTTTAAGTTCAGCGTTTTGAGCCATCATTTCTCTGGCTGCATCACCTACTGCACTCTTATCATACTTGACCTGCGCTAAGAACTGCTCGCTCTGTTGATATCTAGCAACTGCTGCCTTAGCTTCATTCATAGCCGCTTCTGCTCGTAATTTTTCTTCAGCAGTTTTGGCATTTTTCTGCATTAAGATAGCATCTTCTAACTGTTTACCTGCAGGTCCAAGGGCTGCCATTCTGTTGGCACCTTCTTGTGTTCTAATACCACCAGTGAAGATTTCGTCTGTTAACTTGCTAACGCTTTCCCCTAACGGACCTAGTTTAGTTTTAAGCATATCATAACGATTAGTTGCATCCTTATCCATGCCCATAAGTTCAGCTTGCACTTGGACATTTTCCTTGTCCTTAGCCAGCTTCCTCATTTGTTCGTCACGACTTACGCCAGTCAGTCTAGCTACTTCGTTCATCTCGCCAGATAATTTAATAGTATTTTCTAGCATTTCTTGGCGAGCTATTTTATCGTTAAGGTCAATACCTCTACGTTCTTTTAAAGAAACCATTGCAAGATCTGCTACTTCCTGTTGAGTAGTTCCTGCACGTTTCATCATTTCAATTGCTGGCGTTTCCTGTAGATCCCTGCTAAATCCTAAAACATTTTCAGCGGCATTATTCATAGTTAGGCCTAAGCCAGAATATTGATTGCCCTGTTCACGAAGCACCCTATTGAGTTTTTCTTGATCTACTCCGCTGTCAACAACTGCTTTGTTAAATTTTCCTAGATCTCCTGCAAAATCAACACCTGCTCGACCAGTTTGTTTTAAACTTTCATTAGCGCCATTTACCTGTGTTCCTAGTTGAGTTAACTTATCGCTAAAAGGAACTCCGGCAGCTGTTAGTACTGCTCCAACTTGTTTTATTGCATCAGACGCTTGATAACTACCAGTAGATAACGCTCTTAATGCTTCTACAGTATTTCCAATTGTTGCTCCAAATATATTAATTGAAGTTTCAGCGGCTTTTCCAGCGGCGCTTGTGCCGGCACTGCCACCGCTGCCTCCTCCACTAAATCCGCTAGGCGAAGATGGTCTTAAAGTAGAACTAAATTCTCTTAAGACCTCGCGCATTTCTTCTTTGGTAATTGACATAAAAAAATCCAGAAAAAGTACGTATATAAATACAGTTAATATATTTATCTGGAGTTCAAATGAGCCAAAATCCGTTACAAAAATATTTTAGACAACCTAAAATCTACATTAGTCTGCCCAGCAAAGGCATTTATAATGTGCCAGGTTTTATTCAAGGCGACGTTAATAATCTACCTGTGTACGGTATGACTGGCATGGACGAAATTATTATGAAAACACCAGATGCTATGATGACCGGTGAAGCTACTGCTAGAGTTATTGAAAGCTGTTGTCCTGCTATTAAAGATGCTAATCAACTGTCTAATATTGACACAGATGCTATTCTTGCTGCCATTAGAATAGCTACTTGGGGAACTAACATGGCAGTTACTCATAATTGCCCAACCTGCGGTCATGAAAATCATTATGATGTTGACCTAACTAAGATTGTAGATCATTTTAGCAATGCAAAGTTTAACACTACAGTAGTGTTAAAAGAGTTAACTGTAAAATTGCAACCATTAACTTTTAAACAAGTAGCAGAGTTTGCTGTTAAAAATTATACCATGCAAAAGACTCTACAGCAGGTTACAATGATAGAAGACGATAACGATCGCCAAAAGTTAATGGAAGATCTTTATAATCAGCTGGCAGTTATGCGTAACGAAGTGTTTAGTCTAGGTATTGAAAGTGTACAAGCAGATGGACAAGTAGTCACTGAACGCGATTACATCAATGAGTGGCTTAAAAATTCTGATAAAGATACTTTTGATGCTATTAAAAAAGTAATTGAAAGCAACAACGATGCTTGGCGTACACCTAACTTGCCTGTGCAGTGTGAAGAATGTTCAAGTGAAAATTCTATTAGAGTTGAAATGGATCAAGCAACTTTTTTCGGCAACGCCTGATCGAGTTGTCTGATGACCAAATCACAGACTATTTGGTCAGGCTAGAAAATGAAGTAAAACAATTTAAACAAATGTTGTTTAGAACCAGCTGGTACATGCGTGGAGGTGTGACCATGGAAGACCTACTGCATGTCTACAGCTACGAAGATAGAGACATGCTCTACGCTATAATCAAAGAAAATATTAATACTACACAAGAAACTAAATTGGCAATAATTTAACTTATTCCCAGATCAGTTCGCCCCATTTATTCCTTCTCATACCCTGCGGTGTGTATTTGTCAGGAAATTTATCTCTATAATCGGGCTCTTCGTCTCTATAGTGAGGATTTCTATTTTTAACTACTGGTTTTGCAGTATTGTCAGCAGGCGGTGTTTGACTAGAGCTATCTCGATCTGTTTGGCCAGCAGGTTCTCTTCCACCTTGAGCAGGAGCAGCCGGAGCAGGCTTATCTACTCTTTTTATAGACTTAATTTTCTTTTTAGTCTTTGCTTCTATAATTCTTTTGACCGCATCCTCACCTAGGCGTTCATATTCTGAAACCGGAATACTGTCGTAGACTGTTACTCGACCATCTTCCCAAGTAACTTCTATTTTGGCATTCATCTCTGTTTACTCCAATCAATGTCAGATATGTCTTCAGGGTCTCCAGGTTTAGCAGGTCGAGGTCTGTTTGACTGCTGAGCTGCTGGACGAGCAGAAGGTTCTGGTTTTTTATCTTCTTCTTCTGCGTCGGAAAAGATTTTTTTAGCCCAAACAATAAATGGATGGGATGACACATCGCGAGGGCTAGCTAACCAAACAGCATTGTTCATTACTACACTATCACTAAGTATTAGATCCATTAACTGTTCTCTAGCAACTGTGTCAACTGAAAGTTTGTAAACAAAATAGTATTGAGCACCTGCAGTGGCTGTGGTATATAATGATGCCACCGGAGACAATGCATTTTTCCATATGTTAAAAGTCAGCAGTCTGATCATAAAACTGCCTGCTTTAGCAGATAACACTGTGGCGCCTCTAAGGATGGCACTATTCGCAGCTAAAGCAGCACCAAAGGCTAGACCTAATTCACCTATTAATCTTAATCGCAGTCTACCAATTTCGTCATGGTGTGTGTTGATGTCTATTTCACCATTTTGTAATTCTCGATCGAGATCATCTGCTTGATCTTTGTATTCTTTTATCAACGAACTTGCATGAAACATGCTGCCAAGATAGGCAGCAGTTATAAAAATACGTTTGACCCAACCTAAAGCCCACGCAATTGATTCTTTTGATGCTCGTGCGCCAGCAGCGATATCTCTAATAAGTCCTTCGCGTTCAGCTTTACGAAACCCTTTGACAGCAGCCTTGTAGGCATCATCCATTACTGATCGATCTGCTGCCAGTGCAGGATCTCTAATTACATTTACAGGCATGCTGACTCTAGTAGTGCCGGCTTCCATCATTTTTCTCAGCCAAGCTTCTGTTAGTTCTTCAACAGCCTTAGCTCGAGCACCCCTTCCAAACGCCCATGCGATGCCTTTAAGGAAAGTGTTGATAAAACCACTAGCCCTGTCTTCCTGAATAATGTCTAGAACTTTCATAGTAATTCCCAATATTAGCTTTATTTATCGAAGAAGAACTGCGTTCTTCTGTGTTTTTCGCTTGCGCTCAAACACATTTTATTGAATTATAACTGCGAAGCAGTTTAAATATTATCTAGATTGTTCAGTCACACTTAGCCCGATAGGGCTAAAGTTGAACATTATCTGAGTTGCACAATGTCACACAGCGTTAGAGCATTACAGTGGCGGTCAGCCGGTACCACGAGCTCAGTCTTATACTGACGGCAGGCATATAAATGTACGCTATCACACTTATAGCCGTTAGGGAATTACCCTTCTTTTAGCCTTTTAAATTCTTTTTAAACAGCAAAACCAGTTGTCTAGGCACGTCTGATCAGGGTCCTGTTAAGGATACTTGCTGAGTACTCACGGCGGCGAGAGATTTCCTTACCCTGCGACATCACCAGGGATTTGGGCACACGAATTTAGCCTGTGCCAGCTTTAACCGCTTGTTCGAGCCTGTAGTTGTTCTTGTAAACGCTGTCTTAGGATCAATGACCCGCCTACTCTAACGTTGATAATGCCGTTATAGTATTCGTCACTCTCTAAAACTCGGCGTTCAAATTGTTCTCTTGCCTCTAGATACGACATTTCTGCCTTACTTTTGCAAAGATAAAGGATTTCTCTTGTGAATTTGTCTTGCCCTAACTGTGCCACATCTGCATTGAGCCTATCTGATGAACCCCAATAGTCGCGCCAATCGCTTTCTATCAGTGATCTTCTTTTGAGTTTACGGCCTTTGAGAGGTGGACGAGTCTTTTTGAACTGTGCCAATTTTTTGCCTATGTACTTCTGTCCAGTGGTGAGATTGGTTATTATGTAGACGAAGCCTATATAATCCTGGGGAAATTCATCAACCGCTTGACCTTGATACTGCCATGACATGCAGTTAGTTAGTGTCTTTGGTCCCAGCTGCCTGTTGTTTTTGACTGCGCCTACGTGCCTTTTGTTCTGCCATTTCTATGTTTCTTAGCCTGCGCCACTCCATGATCAAATCACGCCGCTGTTTGCAGAGCTTTTGAATTTCTAACAGCCAGTATCTAGTATCCATACCGGCTCGCTTGGAACTTTCGCTGATCCAACGCTGATTAGCTTCAAAATACTTTCTAAATGCCTGCATCAGCTGTGCATGTATTTCTTCATCTTGTGGTATCATCGACATGTTTTATAAATTTTTCCGCTTCTGCATCAATAACACGCTGGCGCAGTTCTGTTGTAGAGAACGTGTGCTCTCGCTTGTTAAAGTAAAATTTAATGCCTTTGCTGATGCACTCCTGCCGGCCTGTAAATTGCCTATGTTCGTATTCGTCGCCTAGTATTCTTATGTTAATTGGATATGACAGCAGAATGTCTACAAGATCTTTTTCCGTTGCGTAAACAACAATCTCGTCAACATACTTGCAGGCCTGTAGCTGTACATATCGTTCAAATATGCTCTGTACAGGTTTATTTTTTTCTTTTGGACGATCTATCGTAGGGTCAGTTTGTAAGCCTACGATTAGATAATCGCAGACTGACCTTGCTTCTTTGAGCATGATTATATGTCCCGCATGAAACAGATCAAAGGTTGAACAGGTAAATCCCACGGTCATTCTGTGATCTCCAAGTCGTTGGCATAGCTGGTAAAGCCGTTTTCTTTAACAACTTTAAGCACATTGCTGACGCGACCAATCAGTTCGTCCTTGTGAGATATCAAATAGATGTTCTTTTTGCGTTCACGACCCATCTTCTTTAACACTGCCAGAGCATTTTCAACACCGCTGGCATCCAGTCCGTTGTCGATTAGCTCGTCAATGAACAAGAGATTAATCTGTTGATATAGGCTTTCCCACACATCGCGGAAGGCCCAACTCAGTCCAAGGATAAGACGGTTGCGCTCGCCACGGCTCAAGTTATCAAAGTCTAGGTCTTGCCCCAGCTGTGTAATTTCTACTGTTAGGTCATTTAGGAAAACCACAGTGTGCGGCAAGCCCATTTTGTCCAAGTAGTAGGTCAAGCGGTTATTCAAGTAAGCCAAGTTCTGATCAATGATCTTTTTACGAATAAAACTGTCCTTGCTGGTCAACAGATTCAACAGAAACGTCTGATGATCTCTAATACTGGTCAGCTCGTTGACATGATCCCAAGAAATTTCCTGTAGAGCTGTATTCTGTAGCTCGTCAATTTGTTCTTGATAGGGATCAACTTCACCTGCTTTGACTGTTAACTGTGTTTCTAGTGTCTGTAGATTGTTCTGGTGTTTCAGCGCCTGCTCCAGTGTATCGTAATAGGTACTGGGTGGCGCATTTTGTTCACCGATGTCTGTGATTTCTTTGAGGATCTTCTTTAGGTCTTTGTCAACTTTATCAAAATACTTTTGTGCTTCTGCTAGATGTGTAGTGGCTTGACCAGTCATTTCGTCATGTAAGTGGTCTTGTAGATTTTGAGCACAGGCATGGCATTTTTTGTCCGCCAGCAACGCGAGCTCCGCCGCGTATTTTTTTACGCTTCGCTCCGCTTGCGCTACCGCGCTTTCTAAGGTTGCCCGTTCCTTGTTTAAACTTTTCAACCTAGCACTATACTCTGAGTAACTTTTGTGCAGAGCATGATTCTCTAGTTCTTTTTCAATGTCGACATTCTCAAGTTCAACAATGGCTTTACCAATTTTTTCAAGATCTGTTTCGTGTTGTGTGTTCCAAACACGTTGTTTAGATCTAAGTCCTTCAATGCTTTGTTCTATTTTTTCGTTTGACTTCTTGGTAGCTTCAATGTTTGCTGACTCTTGTGTAATAGCGTCTTTGGTTTCTTTGATCAGTTCGCGTAGTTTTTCTGCTTTTTCGCTGAGTATTGTAATACCTAATAGCTGTTCAATAATCACACGTTGATCGTTTGAACGCATACTTAAAAACGGTTCACTATAAGTGTTAAGCGCCAGTAAATGTTTAAACATCTCGTGACTCATGCCCAGCAGATCGTCTAGATCTCTCTGTGTTTCTCGCATGTCACCTTGACTGTCATCAGATTCTTCTGAATCTTGTTCTTCGTCGTTAACGTAGAACTTTAAAACATTAGGCTTACGACCGCGTTCAATACGATATTCAATCCCGTCTTTTTCAAAAGATAGGGTAACTAACATATTTTTATTGTTGATCTTATTGATCAAGTTGTCTTTCTTAATGTTAGTTAGAGCTTGACCATACAGGGCATAGCTCAGCGCATTGATAATAGTAGTTTTACCAGTACCGTTACGAGCACCGCTGTCATCTCCGCCCATGTCAAGGTTTTCGCCTAAGACAAGAGTTAGACTTCCCTTGTCAAAATCTACAGCTTGGGTTTGATTGCCCACGCTCATAAAGTTTTTAACAGTTAAATCTTTAATTTTTATCATATAGTTTATCTTATAGACTGTTATAAATCTCTAACAGTTTGTTTTTGTCAACAACATTGCTGTCAATGTTGACAATTTGATTTGAAACAATTTGATCAACTGATTCAAATGCCTGCACATCAATGTCTGTGTTAATTTCAACAGACTTCTTTTCTGCTATCAGTGTTAGCTCTCTAATGTTATAGTTGTTAATAAAGTTTTCTTTAATAAAACTAGCTTCTTCATAGCTAATATCAATGTCTAATGTAACACGCAGGTGCTGTTTAGGCAATATTAAAGTATCAGCTTGATCAATTAATTGGCTAAGTTTAACAGTACGGAACGTAGGTTGTCCGGGCCATGAGAAGTATTGGGGTTTACCTCCCCACTCTAATACCATCATGCCTCGATCATCATCCCATGCATCTGCATAATTGTGCGGGAAAGCATTGCCAATGTAAATCATATTGGATTTCTGCTGCCGTTTATGGAAGTGTCCACTAAACCCTAGCTCGTATGCTTTAAATTGATCTAGTTGAATTTCGCCATGATCTGGCATCTGCACCATGGCATTCATAAAGAACGTGGGCAATTCAAAGTGACCAAAGATGTATTTGCCACCCTTTTTACCTACAGTCTTCCACTCGTCGCCAACTAACCAAGGGCACATGGTTACATCACCAGTGGTTATTGGTTTGTGTACAATGGTAATGCCTGGAATGTACTTGCCAAACTCTACAGAGTGGATATCACGCTTATCTTTATAGTAAAGATCATGATTGCCAGGAAAAAAATAAAACTGACTAAAAGCCTGTCCAAGTTTCTCCAGTGCTCGAAGGCTGTAGTCCATAGTAGTAATGTTAAGACTATTGCGGTTGTGATGCCAGTCGCCCATAAAAATACCAGTGTCACATCCTTCCTCCTTGGCTTTTTGTATATACCAGTCTACAAAATCTTCACAATCTTGATTGTGTACTTGGCTATTTGACTTTAGACCAAAGTGTATGTCTGTAAAACAGGCTGCTTTTTTAAATAAATTACTCATCACCTGCTCCTTCTGAGTATCGTCGAACGGCTGCTTCATGTTCTCCTTGTCCTGTACGACTGTAGCTAGGATTCATGCCGTTCATTTCTAATATGTCATCACGTATGTTTTGATTGCGTTTTTCAATATTAATAACCCGTACAAAACTATTGGTAACTGCCGCAGTAAAATACGCAAAGGGGTTGTCTGATTTACTTTCATCAAACTGTAGACCAATCTGTGTTAGCTGTAAAATAGCCTGCCCACGCATTTCATCATTATAAGTGTAACCACGAACGTTGCCTCTAGTAGCATATCGTTCGCAGAGTTTAATCATCATGCGAGCCAGCGTCGGTGTAATTTGCCCAGCATCCTTGTCAAAGTGCCCTTTCTCCAAATCACCCTTCCAGTGACTTTTACCGACACAAACAAGTTCGTCGTTTTCGTTAAATTTAAAATGTTGAAACGGCGGAAAGTTGACTTTGTCGTGGCGATCTGCTGTGCTCTTAGGATTACGCTTTCTTATTCCGTTAGTTGGAATGTGATCGTAGGTCATTATCCTAAACACAACATCGGTCTTTGCAATTTTTTTATAATCTACTTCGCAATCAGCTTGTTTGACCTTTTCTCCAGCTGCCTTACGTGCTAGATATGCCTGTTCGCCCATACGTTTAGCTCGATTGCGTTTAGCTTCTGCAATCGTTCGTATATTAATCTTGTCTACATTTGGTAGAATAAGATCGTATTGGTGATATTCTGGTTGGGTAAAACTACAATATGAACTTTTGCTTTTGTGTATTTCTGCTAGCATGTCCTTGTTGTTTAGATAGTTAACTTTTGTTGTCGTTGTCATTAAACCGGTCCTCTTTGGTAAATTATAAACTACGCAGATAATTTTGTCAAATAAATACTAGCCAACGGAGAAGATTATGGGGTTATTTGACAACGCCGCTGGCATTACATCTAAAATTGGTGCCGCACAACAGACATTTGGAGCACTAGCAGGTGCCGGAAGTGTAGCTAACAATCTAAGCACAGCTCTTAGTAAAGCTGGACAAGGTGATTTTTTAGGTGCAATACGTTCAGCCAATCTTCCAGCAGCCGGTGAATTAGTTGGTAATGTAATGGCTGCGGTATCACTTTTTAGCAGTGATAATAACAGTTCAGACTGGCGAGTTCGTTTAAGTATGCCAAGTTGGCCTGCTTTTAGTTCTAGTCCTGTCTTAAAACCTCTTAAAGATGCAGGAGGTCTTGTTTTTCCATATACACCTACTATCAATATTGAGTCTGGTGCCAAATATACTCCTGTAACTCCAATACATTCAAATTATACTTTTCAAACATACGAAAGCAGTAAGCCCGGTACTATGACAATCACAGCACCAATGTTTGTTGAAGATGCTAGTCAAGCATTATATTGGGTAGCAATGGTTCATTATTTAAGATCTGTAACAAAAATGTTCACAGGTCGTGATCCTATTGCAGGTAATCCACCTCCAATTGTTTTATTAAACGGTTATGGAAATTATGTGTTTAAAAATGTACCAGTAGTTGTGACAAAATTCAGTCTATCATTAAAGAATGATTGTGATTATATTGGCGTAGGTGTTGAAGGCAGTGCCGCTGGTGCAGTAACAGGTCTAGCAGACAGCATTGGAGGCCTAGCAGGTAAACTTGGTGGCCTAGCAGGACCCATTGGAAGCATTGCTAACTCAGTAGGTAACATTGCAGGTGTAGTTGGAGATGTATCAAGCCTATTAGGAGGCTTTGGTATTGGTGGTACAGTTAGCGGTGGGACAACCCATATTCCAACTAAGAGTGAATTTATTGTTACTGTAGAGCCAGCTTACAGTAGAAACAGTGCAAGGGTATTCAGCTTACAACAATTTGTACAAGGCGGATACATGAACGGAACACCTGGATACATTTAATATGGCAAAATATACAGCAACCAGTCCGTGGTTTACAACTAAAATTAAACAAGACTATCTTGACGTTCTTAGTATAAGGACAATCAGTGCAGAACCTGATGACTTTCTCTATACAATAGAGGCACAGTATGCTAACCGTCCAGACCTTTTGTCCTACGACCTGTACGGTACTCCAAATTTGTGGTGGGTATTTTCTCAAAGAAATTTAGACACCATTGAAGATCCTGTTTTTGATTTTAACACCGGAGTGCAGATCTACATTCCTAAAAAAAGTAGTCTATTCGCTATACTAGGATTGTAATATGTTTGACATTTCAAAAGCTACAAATGCTATAAATTCAGCAAAGACTGTTCTTCAAGCTACAGGACCTGCGTCGGGCCTGTCTGGAGCAATAAAAAATGTTACAGATTCAATTAGCGGAGCATTAGGTGCTGTTAGCGGAATTTTTGGAGCACTGACAAAAAATCTAATTAGTCCATCTGGCGTAACTTTGCCAATGCCAAACGTACTGCATAATTATGCAACCTACAATTATGTTCTTAGTTTAGGAGTACTAGATGCAAACGAACTAAATTTTCCAGACTCTACCTATAGAGCAGGAATTAGTCCTAGATTAATTTTAAAAAGTGCCAATGCCGAACCAGATAATAGAGTACAAACACCCTATGGTAAGTTTGATTTCTTTATGACAGAACTTTCTTTTGAAGGATTTGCTGGTAATAGTAGAAAGACAGGTAACACTAACGCAACAAATATACAGTTTAAAATTGTTGAACCTTACAGCATGGGTTTATTTTTTACATCATGCCAACAGGCAGCGTTTGAAGCAGGGCATAAAAATTTTAGAGATGCCCCTTTCATTATAATAATTGAATTTAGAGGTAATACACAAGATGGGATACCTCAAAAGATTCCAGGAACAACAAGATATTTGCCTATTAAAATCAGTAATATCTCTATGAATGTTACTGGCGCAGGCAGTACATACAATGTGTCAGCATTTGCTTTTAACGAACAAGCTCTAAGCAATCAAGTTGCACAGGTTAAAACTGATGTTACTATCAAAGGCAAGACAGTTCAGGAAGTTTTACAAACAGGCGAGTATAGTCTGCAGGCAGCATTGAACAAACGTCAAAAGGACATGGTTGAAAAAGGCATCTTGCAGGTAGCGGATCAATATTTAATTTTGTTCCCTAATGACATAGCCAGTAATTCTAGCGGGTCTTCTGGAGGAGGAGAATCTGAAGATGATTCTTCAGCATCTAGCGCCCCACCCGCCGGCGGATCTATATTTCAAAAATTAGGTGTAGCACAGAGTAAAATTAATGATACATTTGTCCAAGGTGACGGAGAGTGTAACGCAATTGGCAAAGCTAAGATGGGTTTTGATCTTGAGCGCAGAGCTTCAACGCCAATGGCTGAAATGGACGAAGTTTGGGATAGTAAAAAAGGAATTATGAATCGATCTAAACAGGCAATTGATCCTGAAATTAGCGATATGAAATTTCCACAAAACAGTGACATTAATAATGCTATAAATCAAGTTATTTTAAACAGTGAGTTTTCTGCTAAGACTCTAGATCCAGCCGCACTAAAACCAGACGGTATGAGAGATTGGTGGCGAATTGATGTTCAGACCTTCCTAATAGACGATGATTCAAATTTAACAACTACTGGCGTAAAGCCAAAACTTTATGTCTATAGAGTAGTGCCTTACGAAGTTCATGCTAGTCGAGCAGCCCCACCTAACGTTGCTCCAACATTTGAACAGTTAAAAGCCCAGGCAGTTAAAGAATACAATTACATTTATACAGGTAAAAACGTAGATATTATTCGCTTTAATATTGATTTTACCAATAGCTTTCAGCAGATGATGGCTGCTGACGATGGTCGTAGAAATATAGATGTAAGAAAGAAAGAAGATGAAGCAACAGGTGCTGAAGACGAAGGATTTGTTAAACAACCTAAAGGCGATTTGCCTCCAGAACCAGGCATGGGACTGCCAAGTCAAGTATCTTACAGTAGAACTTCTACTACTACTGACGGCAAAGGTGGGGGCGGAACAGAAACACCTGCAACTCGAGTTGCAAAATTATTTCATGATGCACTACTAAACGCAAAAGACCTAGTGAATTTAGATTTAGAAATTGTTGGAGATCCGTACTGGCTAACCAGTAGTGGTATTGGAAATTACACAGCTCAGTCAACAACTTATAAAAATCTCAATGCTGAAGGAAGTGTTGATTATCAAAGCGGAGAAGTTGATGCTATAGTTAATTTTAGAACTCCAATCGACATTAACCAAGCAACTGGAATGTATGATTTTGGTAGTGCAGTGACGGTCCAACAATTTAGTGGGCTGTATAAGATTACCACTATTAAAAATAGTTTTAAACAAGGACAGTTTACTCAGGTGTTAAACGGATTTAGAAGATTTGGTCAAGAAAATCCAACACCGGTTGACGCTAGTAGACTAACAACTGCTCTTGAAAATGTTCCAGCACCAGCTGAATATTCAGATGAGCCACCCGACATGAGTGATTGGGATTTAAGCGATGCCGGCGAAGGCCCAAGTGATGAAGAAATTGCAAAAAATAATGCAGATTTAAAAGATTTTCCAGGATAAAAAATGAGCAGTGATATAAGCAACGAAGCAAGATCGTCACAAGATTTACCCAAAAGTGATACTACAGGGTTTCCTCAGCTGGCCAAAGTTGTAAGACATACTGATAACACTTATAACGGAATTTTAGATGTTGAAATATTAAGACCTGCCGGTAACGACAGAACAGGTACACAGGTACAACAGGTTAAAATGGTAAGTCCTTTCTTTGGTTATACTCCTCGAGACTTTGTTGGAGAAGAACCAGATTATAATTCTACACAAAAAAGCTACGGTATGTGGATGGTACCACCTGATGTAGGTACAATTGTAGTAGTAATCTTTATCAACGGAGATCCAAAGAATGGCTATTGGTTAGGATCAGTTCCTGCGGGTGACATGAATTTTATGGTGCCAGGTCTTGCTGCCACTAGCTTTGTAGATGAAGATTCTAAAGTAACAGATAAAGAGCGTCTTCCGGTAGCAGAGTTTAACAAGAATCTAAACGAATTTCCAATGATAGATTCTACAAAAATATTAAAGCCAGCACATCCGCTAGAAGAAATTTTTAATCAACAGGGATTGTTAGAAGACGATATACGAGGATTAACAACCAGTAGTGCTAGGAGAGAAGTACCTAGTATGGTGTTTGGAATCAGCACACCCGGACCATTAGACAAACAGGAAGGTGCCCCAAAGAATAAAGTAGGCCTGCGCGGAAAAGAAGCGTTAGTGCCAACTAGTAGGTTAGGTGGTACTACCTTTGTTATGGACGACGGTGATGATAAGTTTATAAGGAAGAAAACGCCCAGTGAAGGACCGCCTGATTATCTAAGCATTGAGCAAGAAAGCTCAGAGCAATTAGCTGAAGCAGATGTAACAATTCCACATAACGAATTGGTTCGTATTCGTACAAGAACTGGCCATCAAATTCTTTTACATAACAGTGAAGATTTAATTTACATCAGTAATAGTAGAGGAACCGCTTGGGTTGAATTATCCAGTGACGGGAAGATTGATATCTATGCCGAAGACAGTATCAGTATAAGGACAAAACAAGATTTTAATTTTTATGCTGATAGAGATTTTAATTTTGAAGCTGGTAGAAACATTAATTTTAAAGTAGGTGAACGCCACCAAATTGAAGTTGGTACAAACTATAATTTAAAAATTGGCGCTAACGGAAAAATAACAACTGCTGGAAATTTAGATATCAATACTACTGGAAATAATAATTTAACAGCAGCCGGCACAACTAATATTAAAAGCGGCGGCAATCACGTTGAAACGGCAGCTCAAATTCATATGAATGGTCCTGCTGCCGCTGAAGCCGCAACAGTTGAAGAATTGTCAACACACGATCTAGTTGATATAGTAGAAGATGATGCGGCTGAAGTATTGGCTTATAAAACAGCAGACGAGCCAATAACAACAATTCTTAACAGAATGCCAACACACGAACCTTGGCCGCATCATGAAAATTTAGATCCGTTAGCAGTTAAACCTGATAAAACAGATCGCGAAAATACTGAGGCAATAGCTGAACCGGAATGGTATAAAAAATATACAACAATTACCGACACCTTTGCTAAGATTGCAGGAGAGGAAGAAGAACCTCCTGAAGAAGAAGGAGAAATTTAAATGGCAGCAAATGCTAACCTATACAAAAAAGTTGTCTTAACTGCACCAAGGCAAGAAAGCCCTCTTCCGCCTAAAACTTATAAAGGGTTTAGTTCTGTTAGTACAGAAAGTGAAAATTTTAATCTGTTTGACCTACAGTTAATAAGACAGGATTTAATAAATCATTTTCATGTACGCCAGGGCGAAAGACTAATGAATCCTAAATTTGGAACAATTATTTGGGACGTTTTATTTGAACCATTGACAGAAGATTTAAAACAGTTGATAACAGCCAACGTTACAGACATTGTTAATTTTGATCCAAGAATTGTAGCTGACAATGTTGTAGTAAGTCAATATGAAAGCGGTATACAGATTGAATGTCAATTAACCTATTTGCCTTACAACGTGTCGCAAGGCATGCGATTGCGATTTGATCAAGAAAACGGACTATTAGCTGAATAAACTACCCAGATAATTTTATCCAATAAATATATGAATATAGGAAAAGAATATGAGCGCAACAGATAGACAAAATAGATTACTAGTTGCAGAAGACTGGAAAAAGATCTATCAAACTTTCCGCAATGCAGATTTTCAAAGTTATGATTTTGAGAATCTACGTCGCACGATGATTAATTACATTCGTCAAAACTATCCTGAAGATTTTAACGATTATATTGAATCTAGCGAATACCTTGCTCTCATAGATCTTATTGCTTTTCTAGGTCAAAGTATTGCTTTCCGTGTTGATTTAAACGCTAGAGAGAACTTTTTAGAACTAGCAGAACGTCGTGAATCAGTGCTACGTCTAGCACGTATGTTGAGCTATAATGCTAAAAGATGTGTTCCAGCTAACGGACTTTTAAAGTTTACTACAGTACAGACAACACAAAATATCATTGACAGCAACGGAAGAAATATTGCTAACCAAGCAATTGTGTGGAACGACTCTGCTAATCCTAGCTGGTACGATCAATTTATTCGCGTGATTAATGCAGCCATTCCGGCAACTAGACAGTTTGGCAATCCAGACGACAAGGCAACAATTTACGGTATTCCTACAGAGCAATATCGTTTTCAAGCAGTAAATTCTGATGTGCCAATTTATAGTTTTACTAAAACTATAGATGGTCGTGCTATGAATTTTGAACTAGTCAGTACTGTATTCAACGGACAAGATTATATCTATGAAGAAGCACCTAAAATAGGAAACAGACTGGCATTTATCTACAGAGACGACGGCAAAGGCGCCGCCAGTTCGGGCTCAGGATTTTTCCTACATTTCCGTCAAGGTACTTTAAACACTGGTGCTTTTTCTATCACACAACCTAGTAATAACGAATCCGTTGATATTGATGCAACTAATATTAACAATGATGATGTGTGGTTATATCGATTAGATAAGGATGGTGTTGAAACAGAAGAGTGGACTAAGGTTCCTAGTTTTGAAGGCAACAATATTATCTATAATAGCCTTAAGAAAAACATAAGAAACATCTACGGAGTAGTTACTCGAGCAGGTGATAGAGCCAGTTTAGTTTTTAGTGATGGTACATTTGGTAATTTGCCATTAGGAACTTTTAGAACTTATTACAGAACTAGTAACGGTATTTCTTTTACTATTAATCCTAAAGACATGCGAGGAATTAATATTACAGTTCCTTACATTTCTAATGTTGGTCAGTTAGAAACTCTTAGCATCACTATGAGTCTAAGCTCAAGTGTAAGCAATTCTACTCCTGCTGAATCTAACACCAGTATTAAGATTAAGGCTCCTCAAAATTACTATACTCAGAATCGTATGATTACTGGTGAAGACTATAACATTAGTCCTTTATCTACCAGTCAAGAAGTAGCAAAAATCAAAGCAGTCAACAGAACAAGCAGTGGTATAAGTCGCTATTTTGATCTAGTCGATCCAACTGGAAAATACAGTTCAACAAATTTATTTGCCGATGACGGAGTGCTGTATCAAGAAGAATATACTGATAAGATTAGATTCAGTTACGCTAATAAAACCGACATTGAAGGAATCATCTATAATGACATTTTTGATGTTATTAAACGTGCCAGCTTAAGAAATTATTATTATAGTCGTTTTACAAAATTAGCGGCAAGTAGTCTTAATATCAGTTGGTTTAATGTAACATCAGACACTGGAATGAGTACTGGTTATATTGGTGATGCTGACCTAAAGACACCTTATAAGGTTAGTCAGTTTACAGCAACGGATTTAAAATATGTTGAAGTAGGCAGTTTAATTAAATTTATTGCACCTGAAGGTTTTTACTTTGACACAACTGATAATAACGCATTGAAACAAGGAACGCCAACAGAATTTGGCAGCACATCATATATTTGGGCTGAAATTGTTTCTGTAAGTGGTGATGGCACTGGCAACGGCACCGGCCTGTTAAGTAACGGCCTTGGTCCAATCGCTATAAATGAAGTGATTCCAGGCAATACAGAAATCGCTCCGCTGATTAATCAAATAATCCCAAAGTGGAAAACAACTATTGATAACAGCGTTGTTACATCAATGATAGATTTAATTTTTGCTAATAAACCGTTTGGCCTGCGCTATGATGCTTCCACAAAATCTTGGCAAATTATTTTTGAAAGTAACCTAGACAGTAAAAATTCTTTCAGCCTTGGTAAACAAGGCGATGTGTCGAATCAACAGCTTGATTCAAGTTGGTTATTATTGTTTACTACAGATAACGAATTTTATACAGTTACCAGTAGAGAATTGCGTTACATCTTTGAAAGCGATGAGCAGATTAGATTTTTCTTTGACAGCACAAATAAAATTTATGACAGTAAATCAAATTTAATTGTCAAAGACAACATTAAGGTTTTAAGTATTAATAGAAAACCGTCAAGTACTGCTGCCTATACCAGTGATCAAGTTTGGGATATTGTTTCTGATTTTAGAGGTGTAGACGGTTACGTTGACAATAAGAAAATTTTAGTTACCTTTGCCGATCCCGATGATAATGGAGTTGTTGACGATCCTGACACATTTTTAAACATTGTTGGACCTACAGTAGGAGATCCATTATCAAAGTATATTGTATTAGAAAAATATGAAGTAGCTCAAGGACAAGAAGATTACAGATATATTGATAATTCAACTGAGATTGTAAAAATTTTAAACAGTGAAGAAGACATTGTTACCTATTTAAATTATGTTGATGGACAATATTTCTATTTTATCAAAACTGGAAATGTAAAAAAACTTGACCTAGCTAAAGCTACCTTAAACAGTACTTTAGATTATAAAGTTTATTTAGGTAGAGATAAGTTAAAGTTTCAATATATTCATAATGCTGATTACGAATCAAGAATTGATCCTGGTTCAAGTAATATTATTGATATTTTTATTCTTTCTAAAACCTATGACACACAATTTAGACAATATCTAAACGGTAGTAGAAAAACAGAACCTCTGCCTCCAAGCAGTGATGCATTGTATAATACACTTGCTCCAACACTAAATTCAATTAAATCTATAAGTGATGAAATTATCTATCATCCAGTTAGATATAAAGTACTGTTTGGTCCTTCTGCTACTGCAGAAGTGCAGGCAACATTTAAAGCAGTTAAAAATTCAAAACAGGTTATTTCTGACAACGATATCAAAGCGCAGATTTTAACAGCTATAAATCAATTCTTTGTTTTAGAAAACTGGGACTTTGGAGATACATTTTATTTCTCAGAACTAGCAACTTATGTTATGAATCAGTTAGCACCAAACATTACAAATTTTGTTATTGTTCCTAAAGCAAATGGCCTTAACTTTGGTAGTCTATTTGAAATAAAGGCCAACTCTGATGAACTGTTTATTAACGGTGCAACTGTTGACGATATTGAAGTTATATCTGGTATAACCGCAAGTACAATTAAAGCTACTAGTGCAACAACTGTGACCAGCAATGTTGTTTCACAACAGACAATTACAAGTAATTAAGAGAAGACAATGGCAGACAAAACTAATCCAACTGATGGCGGAATTTCAAACTTTCTTCCACGCTTTTATAAAACAGATGCTAATAAGAAATTTCTGCAGGCCACTATAGAGCAACTGGTCAAACCAGGCACTGTTAAAAAGATCAACGGGTATATTGGTCGAAAAAATGCTAAAGCAACTGTTGGTGATGATATATTTGTTGCCGCTCCTACTAGAGATAGACAGAATTATCAATTAGAGCCTAGTATCTCTGTAGACGATGCGCTCGGTAACACGACATTTTTTAAAGACTATCAAGATTATATTAACCAATTGTCTGTATTTGGAGCAAATACAAAAAATCACAGTAGATTAAATGAACAAGAATTTTACAGCTGGGATCCGCATATTAACTGGGACAAGTTTGTAAACTTCCAACAGTACTACTGGTTGCCTTACGGTCCTGATCCAATTACTATCTACGGTCAACAAAAGAAAATTAATAGTACATTTACTGTTGAAGTTGATATTGAATTAGACGATAAAAGTTTCTTGTTTACACCTAACGGTCTAACACGTAATCCAACAATCAAACTTTTTAGAGGACAAACTTACAAATTTGAAGTTAAATCATCAGGCGAACCATTCAGTATTAAAACTAAACGATCAAGCGGCAGTGATGATAGATACGCTGACTTAAATCATATTGATAATTTTGCTGTAGAAAACGGAGTAGTTACATTTGTAGTACCCGAAGACGCACCGGATGTGTTGTTCTACGTCAGTGAAAATAACATTGACATGGGTGGTGTATTTCAAATTTTAGACATTACAGAAAATACAGAAATTAATGTTGAAGAACAACTAATAGGTAAAAGAGAATATATTCTTTCAAACGGTACTAAACTTAGTAACGGTATGAAAGTGTCATTTGGCGGAAATGTTATCCCTGAAAGTTACTCTAAAGACAAGTATTACATTGAAGGTGTTGGAACCGCTATTAGACTAGTAGCAGAATCTTCGTTAGAACTTATTACTCCCTACAGTGAAGAAATTAATGTACTGTTTGATGATACTAAGTTTGACGAATTGCCATTTAATACTGCTACAGTATATTCTGGCCAGGTAGATTACATTGTTATCAACAGAGCCAGCAGAGATAAAAATCCATGGAGTCGTTATAACAAATGGTTCCATCAGGACGTTATTAATAAAAGTGCAGAATATAACGGAAAGATTGCTGACTTAAATCAAAACATACGAGCTGTGCGTCCTATTATTGAATTTGATGCAGACTTAAAACTTTATAATTTTGGTCTAGAAGCAGGACCCGATGTTGATCTAGTAGATACTTTTACAACTGATGTATTTTCAACTATTGAAGGAAGTTTAGGATATAACGTTGACGGTGTACAATTAGTCAACGGACATAAAATTTTATTCACAGCCGATCAAGACATTCTTGTTAAAAATAAAATTTTCCAAGTTAAATTTATTGAAGTTCAAGACAGCATTAAACAAACTAGGGTTCGTCAGATACACCTAGTAGAAGTAAATGCACCAACTGAAAATCAAGTAATTGTTGTTCGTCAGGGAGAAAACAACAAAGGAACGATGCGTTGGTATAACGGATCAGAGTGGTTAATTGCACAGAATAAAACCAGTTTAAATCAATCTCCGTTGTTTGATGTTGTTGATGAAAACGGTTATTCTTTTTCAGATAGATCTGTATACGACGGATCAACGTTTGCAGGAACTAAAATTTTTAGTTATAAGATTGGATCAGGATCTACTGATACATATCTAAACTTTCCGCTTTCTTATAGAAATATCAATAACGTAGGCGATATTGTTTTTAATTTTAATGTTATTAGCGATACATTCCAATATAAAGATGTAGAAAAAATTCTACAAAAAAATGTCAGCACAGGTTTCTTTGTAAAGTCTAAAGGTAATAATACTGTCAGCTACGAAAACGGTTGGCAAAAAAGTGTAATTAATTTTACCTATCAACCTGCTCTTAGAGTTTATAAAAATTCAAATCAGATCAATAATTTTGATCTAGATATTTTTGACAACAAAAATGCCTTAAATGATCTTGAAGTAAGAATTTATATCAACGGCATAAGATTAGATAAAAGTCTTTGGTCAATTGTTGACGGTGCAGTTTATAAAAAAATTATATTAAATTCTAATATTACTAGCAATGATGTGTTGACAATTAAAGCATTTGCAAGTCAACCTATTAACACCAACGGCTACTACGAGATTCCTTTTAATCTCCAAAATAATCCTTTAAATTCTGCCATGGGTGATTTTACACTTGGCGAAGTAATTGACCATGTAAACTCAATTATTGACAACTTAAAAACATTTGAAGGTCAGTATCCTGGTGCTAATAATCTTAGAGATTTAGGCAATGTTACTGTGCTTGGTACTAAATTTGTTCAGCACAGTGGACCAATGAGTCTTGCGCTTTATCATATTACTAATCCTAACAGTAACGTGATTAGAGCCATAGAAAAAGCTCGTGACGAGTACGGACAGTTTAAAAGAAATTTTGCTTCTGTTGCAGTGGGATTAGGCATTGATACAGATGTTAAACAACACGTAGATTTAATTTTATTAGAGCTTAACAAAGACAAACCAAAAAAAGCACCGTATTATTTCAGTGATATGGTTCCATACGGCAGTGCCGTAAAAAATGATTATACTGTTATCGACTATAGAATATTAACATATCCATTAACACAGGTCTTTAGTCTAGACGAATTGTCAAACCGTGCAGTAGGTGTATATCTAAATGGTGTACAATTAATACACGGTACTGAATACGAGTTTGATAGTCAAGGATTTGTAAAAATTCTAGCAACAATGCAAGACGATGATACTATTACTGTTTATGAGTATGACAACACTGACGGATGTTTTGTTCCACAGACACCTACTAAGTTAGGCATCTGGCCTGCATTTGAACCAAAAATTTATCAAGACACTAGTTTAATAACACCAAGAACAATGATTCAAGGACATGACGGTAGTCAGATACTTGCGTTTGGTGATTTTAGAGATAATCTAATTTTAGAATTAGAAAAAAGAATTTTTAATAATATCAAGGTAAAATATAATCCAGATATTTTTGATATCTATGATATACTTCCAGGGTACGGAAGAGAAAACGACTATTCTTTAAAAGAGTTTAATGAAGTACTGGCTCCTAATTTCTTTAAATGGAGCACTTTAATTGACAGAGATTTTACTAAACCTTTAAGTTACGACAAGAATAACAGTTTAACTTTTAACTATCGAGGACAGGTTGCACCTGACGGAAGAGAAGTTCCAGGTTACTGGAGAGGTATATATCGTTGGATGTTAGATACAGACCGTCCTAATATTTGTCCATGGGAATGTCTTGGCTACAGCATTAAACCAGCTTGGTGGGAAGAAGTTTATGGTCCTGCACCATACACTAAAAACAACTTAATTCTATGGGAAGATCTATCACAGGGTATTGTCCGTGAACCCGGAAAGCCAATTGAAAGAAAACCAAAATTTGCTAGACCTTTCTTAGTTGATTGTATACCTGTTGATGAATTTGGAAATCTCGTAAGTCCGTTATTTTCTAACATGGCTGCGGGTATAATAACTCAAAGCACCACCGGCGACTTTGTGTTTGGTGACGTTAGTCCAATTGAAGCTGCTTGGAGAAGAAGTAGTTACTATCCTTTTAGCGTTTTACTAACCTCGGTCTTACTAAAGCCTGCAAATACTTTTGGTGTGCTACTAGATAGATCAAGAATTATAAGAAATCTAACCGGTCAGTTGGTCTATAAAGACACAGGCCTGCGTGTAACAGCTAAAGATACAGTACTGCCAAATATCTATACTAGCTCTACTAGAGTACAGACTGCTGGCTTAATCAATTACATTGTTGATTATATTATTTCAGACAATAGTAAATCTTACGATCAGTACCTTTACGATTTAGATAATATTAATTTTAAACTGAGCTATCGCGTCAGTGGATTTACTAGTAAAGAAAAATTTAATTTATTGTTAGACAGTAAAAATCCTACTGCGGTTGGCGGAGTGTTTGTTCCTCAAGAAAATTATAAAATTGTTTTAAATTCAAGTAGCCCAATTAAGAAATTAAATTACAGTGGTGTTATTGTAACAAAACTATCTGACGGATTTGAAATTAAAGGGTACAGCAAAACTACTCCATACTTTGAATATTATCCGTGGATTCAAAGCGGTAATACTATTAATGTTGGCGGCATCAGCGAAAGTTTTGTTATTTGGACAGCAGGTCAACGATATACAACTGGAAAGGTAATTTCCTATGGAAATTCTTTTTATCGTTGTACTGTGTCGCACGTTTCTACTGAAACTTTTGAACAGGTAAATTTCCAGCGTCTACCTAAACTACCAGTTATTGGTGGTAGAGATGCAACTCTTAGAACACTCTGGGACAGAACAGAAATTATAGTTCTTCCTTATGGAACTAAGTTTAGAACGATTCAAGAAGTAGTAGACTTTTTATTAGGATACGGCGAACGACTAAAAGACCAAGGGTTCGTGTTTGACGATTTTAACAATCAACTTGGAGTCATTACTAACTGGGAAACCAGTGCTAAAGAATTTTTATTCTGGACAACACAAAACTGGTCGTCGGGGCAGGACAAATGGGAAGATTGGCTAGCTGATCAACCTGTTAACTATGGTAGCATTGTTCGTTATAATGGAGACTATTATCGAGCTGTAAGAAATGTTCCTTCTAGCAGTATTTTTGAAGAACAATATTATGACAAATTAGAAGGCCTAAGCACAGTTGGCAGTTCTGTCATTGCCCTAAGTCCTGCCGCTAATAGAATAGTCATTGATTCAGAATATGCAGTTGTTGATGATATTTTAAATCAATTTAATGGTTATGAAATCTTTAAAGTTGATGGAACTAAGCTAGAGCCTAATTTCCTTAATTCTTATAGATCAGGAAACTTTGTCAGTTATACACCTGCTGGTTCTGAGGGAATCTTTGGTGCAACTTTCTTCCTAGTACAAAAAGAACAGGTAGTTATTTTAGATAATACTACGCTGTTTAACGATACAATTTACAATCCTCAAAGTGGTTACAGACAAGAAAGAATTAAAACATCAAGTTATGTAAGTTCTTCTTGGGACGGAAGTTTTGATGTTCCGGGATTTGTCTTTGATCAAGCTAAGATACAAGAATGGACTCCGTGGACTGACTACAGTCTTGGAGACATTATCAAATATAAAGAATTTTACTACAGTGCCAAAGCTGGCATTGTAGGCGATGCTGTGTTTAACAATGACCAATGGGTAAAACTAGCAGAAAAGCCAACACCAGAATTATTACCAAACTGGACCTATAAGGCAGCACAGTTTACAGATTTTTACAGCTTAGATAGCGGTAATTTTGATGTGGGTCAGCAGACTATGTCTCAGCATCTAATTGGTTATCAGAAACGTCAATATCTAAGTAACATTATTAAAGATGATGTTAGCGAATTTAAATTCTATCAAGGAATGATCATAGAAAAAGGAACACAAAACAGTTTGAGTAAATTGTTTGATGTTCTAAGTGCTGACGGTCAAGAAAGTCTTAAATTCTTTGAAGAATGGGCCGTGCGTGTAGGACAATACGGTGCTACTGCTGCCTACGAAGAAATAGAATTTGTTTTAGATCAAAGCCTTTTCAAGAATAATCCACAGGGATTTGAACTTAATCAACTACCTGAAGACAAATTAGATTTTATTATTAGACAAACTCCAAATGATTTGTATCTAAAACCATTTGGTTATAAGAGCCAACCCTGGTTAGTTAACAATAAATTTGTTCCTTTCTTAAGAACCCCTGGTTATGTAAGAAGAGAAGATGTGGCTCTAGTGCTTGACAACATTGATCAAGTGTTAACAAAGGATCCTAATCCTTTAAATGAAGGTGATTACGTTTGGTGTGCATTTGAAGGAAGAGAGTGGAATATCTATAGATACACTGCTAGTCTGTTAAAAATAACAGATGCTTCATATGCTTCTAATACATTAACTATAACATTTGATGAACAAGTTAGGTTAGCTCCTGGAACTTATATTAGTATAGTACAGGTAGATAATTTTGCAGGATTTTACAAAATTGATTCTGTCACATTAAATCAAATTAAAATTAAAACTACGCTAAAAGTTCCGCCTGCAACTCCTTTTGTAAATCAACTTACGTCTCAATTATTCTATTTAAAGAGTCAGAGAGTAGCATCAATAGATGATGCTAACAGCATTCTTCCAGATAGGATTAACCTAAATGAAAAACTATGGTCTGATAATCGAGGCGACGGAAAATGGGCAGTTTGGAATTACACTAAAGTTTTTGATAGAAAAGAATTTATTAATTCTACGCCTAAAGATAATTTATCGTATGGTAGAAGTGTCAGCACTGACGTTAAAGGCCAGTATGCAGTAGTTTCAACTAGTGACGGTATTGTTGTTACCTACGACAAAGTGCCTGGATCAACTAAATGGTTACAACGCCAGAGCATTAGTGAACCGTTTATTTTTACCATTGGTAATAGGGTAGCAAACGTCTCTGCTGGTTATACATTTGGAGAATCAGTTACAGTTTCTAAAGACGGCCAGTGGATTGCTGTAGGAAGTCCCAAGGCAAGTTTTGCTTCAACATATTTTGCCGGACAACATAATTCATTACAACCTTACAGTCAGTATCAGATAGTGTATTTTGGACTGTTCCACTATGTTGCAAAACAGAATGTTCCTGCTAACACACCTATTACCAATACAACTTATTGGAAAGCAACGAATATTATTGACACTACAGTAATAGGAACCGCTAACGGGTTAACAAGACACGGCGCAGTTTCAATTTACAAATTAGACGTTTCTAACACTGCAAACTATGTAACAACAATAATAAGTCCATATCCAACTTCTGATGAAATGTTTGGAACAAATGTTGTATTTGGTGATAACACTATGTTTGTTACTGCTGTTGATAAAGTATATCAGTTAAACTATAATGCAATATCTGCAACAGCTACATACCTACCGTTAGGTAGCAATGGAGTTACTTTAAAAGTTTCTAGTACTGCTGAAATAGAACCTGGAATGTTTATATCTGGAACTGGCTTCCAGGGATATCAAACAGTTGTTAGGATAGTTGACGATACCACACTACAAATCAGTGAAGCACCTAACAGTACCCCATTTGGTACTCTGTCGTTTACACTATCTCGTTGGGAGTATAGTTATGATAGACAGTACAAAGGGCAGTGGAACAACTCTACTGTTTACGTAAAAGATAATATTGTTCAGTACAAGAATAGATTGTATGTTGCATCAGTTAACATAACTGAGTTAACGAATCCTACGGTTAATACAGCCCAATGGGTTGAACACGGTCCAACAAACATTACGGGCATGTTTCCACAGCAAGTATCATCTATATACTTGCCTATAGTAACAGAAAAAGTTGAAGCTGTACAGCCAGGGAATTATTATGGATACTCTATTAGTTTAAGTAATAATTTTACTAAACTAATTATTTCTGCACCTGTTGCAGATCAAACAGCGTATTCTTCTTACAGAGGAAACTATAACACATCAATGATTTACTCATTAGATGATGTTGTGTTTTATTCTGGCTCTTATTATAAGTGCATTTATAATTTTAACAATACTGTTGCAGGAGTATGGAATGCTCTTCGCTGGGAGAAAATTCTTGAATCTAGTAAAGGAACATATATTCCTGGTTCAACATACTTGTTAGATGATATCGTTTTTTACAATAATTCTTATTATAGATGTATTAATGATGCTAATTGGGATGTTTTTGGAGATGACCAAAATTGGAATCCAACTCGCTGGTTGCAAATTCCCACATCTACAGTTAGAATTTTTACAGGAAAAGTTTTTGTTTATTCTTTAACAAATGGTTCGTATGTTCTTGACCAAACACTAACAGTGTCCGGGAACGAAGCAACATCTAATCAAAGATTTGGTGATAGTGTTGCTGTAGCCGGAGACGGCAGCTATCTAGCGATTGGTTCAACATTGTACGATGGAACTAATACTGATCAAGGTAGAGTGCAGGTATATAAGGATTCAACAACTGGTTTTGGTTTGTATCAACAATTATTAAGTAACAATCCAGAAACAGCAGAGTTCTTTGGAGCTAGACTAGCGTTTATGAACAACTATGAATCATTAGTTGTGTTCAGCGCCAACGGAGATAGTTACAAGTCTACAGTGTTTGACACAGGAAATACTATTTTTGATAACGGTGTTATGAACTTAGTTGAAGATATTATAGACAGTGGAAGAATTGATATCTATGATAGGTACGCTAGTAAGTGGATCTACAGTGAAAGTCTGCAACAAGATTCTGTAGCCGGCGACGGATATGGTACAGGTTTTGCCATTGGTTCAAATTCAATTTTAATTGGAGCACCATACGCCACTGACAGAACACTTAATTCTGGTCTAATCTACAGTTATGAAAAACCAATTAATTCTAAATCATGGTCTCAAATTTATACTGAAAAAGAAAAACCAGATATTTCAAAGATTAAAAAGGCGTTTATCTATAACAAGAGAACTAACCAAATGGTCAGTTACTTGGATATTATTGATCCAATACAGGGTAAGATCCCTGGCATTGCTGAACAAGAAATCAAGTTTAAAACCTATTACGATCCTGCAATTTATTCAGTTGGTACTGCCAGTGTTAAAGTTGATGAAGGACAAGCGTGGACTTCTAATAAAGTAGGAACGCTGTGGTGGGATTTAACTCGTGCAAAATTTATTGATAGCTATGGCGGAGATGTGGTCTATAGAAATACCACATGGAATACATTGTTTGAAACAGCCAGCATTGATGTTTATGAGTGGGTAGAAACAACATTAAAGCCAGCAGAGTGGGACAAGCGAGCTGATACAGAAGCAGGCCTTTCAGCCAACATCAGCGGAACCAGTTTATATGGTAATAGCGTCTACAGTATTAAGAGAAGGTATGATACTGTTTCTAAATCATTTAAAGAAACATATTACTTCTGGGTAAAGAATAAAAAGACTGTGCCAAATGTACAAGATCGACGAATGAGTGCTAGCGATGTTGCCAGCTTGATTGCCAATCCAAAAGGACAAGGATACAAGTATCTGGCGTTAACTGGTTTGAATTCATTTAGCCTAGTAAACGTTAAACCTTTACTGCAAGATAAAGATGTTGTGCTAAGTGTTCAATACTGGACTGTTGATAAAACAGATCAAAATATTCACAGTGAATGGCGCCTAATAAGTTCTGATGAAAATATTAATCTACCAGCTAGTATAGAAGAAAAATGGTTTGACAGTCTTTGCGGTAAAGATGCCAATAACAGAGTAGTGCCTGATTTAAATCTTCCTCCTAAACTACGCTACGGAGCAGAATTTAGACCTCGTCAAAGTCTATTTGTTAATAGATTTGAAGCTCTTAAACAGTTTGTTGAGCGTGTAAACACAGTACTGTTGGCCAATCAAATTGTAGAAACTAGAGACATATCAAGTCTTGATAGTTTTGATCCACAACCTAGTCTAATTACGGCATTGTATGATGAAGCGTTTGATACTGATGCAGAATTACGTTTTGCCAGTGTCAGTACATTTAAACGAGCTAGCCTACGTGCAGTTATAGAAGATGGCGCAGTAGTCGCTATTGAAATTGTTGAAGGCGGTAACGGATATGTAACAGCACCTTATATTAAAGTAAAAGGTGCTGGTCAAGGTGCAGAATTACGTGCAGTTACTAATGCACGAGGACAGATTATTTCTGCTACAGTAATAAACAAAGGTCAAGGGTACAATGACAACACAGTACTTGAATTGAGAGATTATTCTGTTTTGATTAGAAGTGATAGTCAAGCTCTTAACAGATGGAGCATTTATGCCTATGATCCTATTAGCAAAACTTGGTCTAGAACTCAAAGTCAGGCCTATGATACAAGAAGATATTGGAGTTACAGTGATTGGTATGTAGACGGAGTAACACAGTTTACTCTAGCAGATTTTTCTGTTGATACAATCAGTGACATCAACAGTATCACTGTAAAACTTGGTCAGTACGTTAAGGTAAGAACTTCAGGTTCGGGCGGTTGGACACTGTTACAGAAATATGCAGATAGCACCAGTATTGATTGGACACAAAGTTATAAAGTTGTAGGCAGTCAAAATGGAACAATACAATTAAGTTCAGAGCTTTACAAGTTTAGTGAAACTACACTGGGCTTTGACGGCGCTCTCTTTGACGGCGATACGTTTGATAATACTGCGGTTATAGAATTGAGAGTTATTTTAGATACTCTTAAAAATAAGATTTTAATTGATACTCTCAAACAAACTTACTTAGATTTATTCTTTGTCTGCCTAAGATACGCATTGTCTGAGCAGACATACTTAGATTGGGCATTTAAAACTAGCTTTGTTAGAGCACAGCACAACGTTGGTCCTTTAAAACAAAAGGTCACATTTAACAACGATAACCTAGCAGACTTTGAAGCTTATATCGCTGAAGTTAAACCTTATAGAACACAGATTAGAGAGTATGTTAGCGAATATACTGCTGTTGACCAAACATCAACAGCGTTAACAGATTTTGATCTACTACCTGTTTATAGAGAAGGTAAAACTGTTCCAGTATTTGTTAACAATGTCAACGGAGATATACAGGCCACTGAACCTGCTATCTTAACATATCCTTGGAAATATTGGTTAGACAATGTTGGCTTTGAAGTTACTGCTATAAAGATAGTTGACCAAGGCAGTGGATATATTACAGAACCTGTAGTGAGAATTATTGATCAAGATACACAAGGATCATCTACACCAGCAACTGCTAGAGCATTTATTACTAACGGAAAATTATCTAGAATAATTTTATTAACACCAGGTAAAGGATATCTTACAACACCCACTGTTGTTATAGATGGTGGACTAGACATTGACGGAACACCTGCAAGGGCTGTAGCAACAATTGGTAACAGTGTTGTTCGTAGTAATTTTATTAAGATGAAATTTGATAGAACTAGTAGAACATATTTCATCACAGAACTAGAAGAATCTGCAACGTTTACTGGAACTGGTAATCAGTTGCAGTTTGTCCTCAAATGGGCACCAGACATTAGAATTGGTAAGAGTCTAGTTAAGGTTGACGGTGTTGAAACTTTAAGAGCTAACTATACATTGGCCATTAATAAATCTACAACTAGAGGTTATACCAGCTACTACGGAACATTGACGTTTGAAAGTCCTCCTGCAAGAAATTCAGTAATAACAATTGACTATATCAAAGATTGGTCATTGTTAAATGCCGCTGATAGAATTCAGTACTATTATGACCCGCAAACAGGTCAACTAGGTAAAGATCTAGCACAGCTTATGACCGGTGTCGATTATGGTGGCGTAATTATTACAGGCCTTGATTTTGGCATATCAACAGGTTGGGACAGCGTTCCTTACTTCTCTGATAGATGGGACGAAATTGATGCTACATTTGATGACTATATCATTAAAGCAGGTTTAAATTCTAATGAATTTACACTACCATACATTCCTGAATACGGAACAATCATCAACGTATATCACAATGAAATAAGAATTGATGATCCTAATTTTGGAACACCCGAGCAGACTAATCCTAATGCTACAATGACTACATTTGTAGGTGACGGTATTATCAGTACAGTAGTGTTACCATCAGTTGCAGTAACAATAGATACAAATGCGGTAGCAGCCGCTGGTGATACTGTAATAGAATTACAAGATGTAACAGGAATTCAAAAGGGAAGTTTAGTATTGTCTCCAGATGTAGTTATCAAAGGATCAACAGTAGAGTTTGCAACAGGAAATGTAGTACCAATTCTCTCTACCGGTTCAATAGATGGTACCACACTGACAGCCCCAGGCTTGACTTCTTATGCAGTGGGTATGCAGGTCAATGGCGTTGGTGTTGAACCAGAAACATATATCCTGTCTGTTGTACCTGGAGTTCAAAGTATTGCTGAAATACAAAAAGTATTAGTTACCGGAACTGCTACAGGCCCAGTATCTTTTTTAGGTACTGCTGTACCTGGAGTATCTACAGGCAATACTGCTAAACAGGTAGTCAATAGAATTGTTTCAAATCGAACAATTATTATAGATGCCTGGAATATTTTAAACACAAATAGACAAATTGAAGAAATAGAAGTTGACCTATTTGAAGATGGTGATTCAACTCTTAAAATAACCTATCGAGATACAGAAGGAAATGTACCTGCACTAACTCAAGAAATCAGCAACGGAATAACATTTGGTGCAAGTGCAACCTATAGACAAGGTCTTGCAGGCACTGTATCTACTGCGGTAGTATCAGTAAGCCAGACAGTTGCTTCTACAGCAATGACGTTTAAACCCGTTATTGAAATCAGTAATCCTATCTTAGATAGTATACCAAATGCAGTTGAACTAACAGTTGGTAGTGTATCAGTGTTTACATCTGGAATTCAACCTAAAGGTACAACAAAAATTGCAGTAAGTAATTCAACAGGAGTCATTGAAGGTGATGTAGTTGATACTTTTCTACAAAGAATAACAACAGGTTCTATACCTAATAATACATTTGTAGTAGCAGTAGATCCTGTGACAAATATTGTTACACTATCTAATCCTCTTAGCGATGTACTACAGGCCAATGTTTCTTTAACATTTGGTTACAATAAATTATCATTCCGTAAGAGCACCAGTGACGGATCAATTAAACCTCAAGAAGTTGATTACGATACTAGTTTAACTGGTGGCGATTTAGCCTACCAATCTGCAACAGGTCTAGCGCCTGATGATATTATCTTAGACGGTGACGGTCTAGTTACACCTACTTCAAGCACAGACTTAGAGGAAGTTGTTCCTGGACAGATTGTTGATGCGGTTGCTATTAAAGTATTCTACAGACCAAGTTCTGGATCTGCAAATATTCGTGTTGATAATCATGTAGCTGACGGAGTTGAAAATGAATTTGCTTTTGGACAATATATTAATAGCCAAGAAGCTGTATTAGTTAAATTAGACGGTACAATTTTAACGATAAACGAAGATTATCAAGTTAACTATATTGATAAAACAATTACTCTAACAGCAGTTCCTGCTAAAGATTCTGTAGTTTCTATTTTTAATTACGGATTCAACGGAGAGAATGTCTTAGACATTGATTACTTTGTAGGCGATAACGATACTTTTGAATTCATAACTAAAGCACCTTGGTTAGAACAGATTTCTGGAATAGCCTATGTTAACGGTGTAGTTGAACCGTTTGAACTATTCCAAACAGACGTTACCTACGAAAGTGTTAACAGCGTTGGTATTAGATTTGGTACAGCACCTCCTGCTGATGCTATCATTAACTATGTAATAGTCAACAGCGAGAGCGAAACATTAAGCATAGTTAGATCAGAAAGGTTTGTATCTAACGGATCATCTACAGTATTCACGCTGACAAATCCAGTAGGAACAAGTCAACCTTACGAACCAAATTTAATTGTTAGAGCAGATCAAACAGTACTAACACCTGCTAATTCTGTGTATTTTACCATTGGAAAAAATAAACTTAATTACACTATTGACACAACAAAAGTTAAACCTTACGAACCTGACATGGACGATATTGTAGTCTACATTGACGGAAATATGTTGACAGTTAATGTTGATTATATCATTGATCCGGCAGGAATAACAATTAAGATCAACAGAACAGTCTACAATAATAACAAAGGTAAACTGTTGGTTGTTTCAGTGATTAATGAACAACAGTATTCAATTGCTAATAATACTCTAGTGTTGAGCCAGGCGTATCCAGCAGGAACAGAAATTGAAATAGTCAATGCCTATAGACATGACGTACTAGATATTCATAGAACAAAAATATCTGCTAAATCAGACATCAACTTTGAAGCTGATACAATCGAGTACTATAATTTTAACAACATCTTAAGCGGTTATATCAAGTTAGATAGACCTGTTATAGATGATGCTGGTGTTTGGGTAACTAAAAACGGACAGTTACTAACACCTAGTATTGACTACAAGTTAAATCCTGATAGACAAAGTATAACGCTACTAAACCCTGTTGCTAAAGATGATAACATTGATTTAATCACATACTCATCGAATATTCATCAGCAGACAATGAGTTATATGCAATTTAAAGACATGTTGAATAGAACACACTTTAAACGTTTGTCTTTAAAGAAGCAGACTGAATTAACTCAGCCACTACATTATTATGATTTTGAAATATATGTAAAAGATGCATCTACATTTGATGTTCCAAATATGAGTAAAAATCTCCCAGGAGTTGTTGAAATCAACGGTGAGCGTATTGAGTATTTTGAAAAGAACGGAAATGTTCTAAGTAGACTAAGAAGAGGAACACTGGGAACTGGAACGGCACAAGTGTATCCAAGAGGAACAAAAGTTCAAGATATTGGACCAAGTGAAACCATTCCTTACAGAGATGAAACTGAAATTTTACAGTTTACATCAACTGGTAACACTACAGTTGATCTACAGTTTGCACCAAAGAAATCATCTACAGAGTGGCAGTATGATGAAGGCTATGAAACTTCAATCCCTCAAGGGTACGGCCAGTCTGACGAATTAGAAGTATTTGTTGGCGGCTATGATAATAGTAAAATTTGGACTTCAGGTGTTGAATACAGTGCTGGCACTATAGTACAAGTAGGCAGTTATAACTATCGTTGTATTACTACTCATACCTCAAGTGAAAAGTTTTCATTAGACTCTGACAACTGGGTATTCTTTATAGGCAATATTCGATTAAAGAAGCATCCGTTTAAAGTACACAATGTAAATATTCATAGTGAAAGTCCTGAAGGTGATCTTCAATTTGATCCAGACTTTGCAGTCAACGGAGAATCTAATTCTATTCGTTTAACACATGCTCTTGATCAAGGAGTTAAAATTACGGTTGTCAAGAAGACAGGAAGACTGTGGACTGGTATTACATATAATCCAATACCAGCAGTGTTTGATCAATTAGAAACAGACTTTGACACTGGAACAACTACATTTGACGAGCGAGATAGTAAGATACTTAATCAAGCTAATAGAAATATTATAGAATTTTTAAGAGCTGAACAGGGAGTTTGGTATTCTGCATCAAAGAATATTATAGGTACTTCCACATATGATTCTTCAACTACTACTTTTGATGAATCAGGAACAAAATTTGATAAAGGGAATTAATTAAAATGGCAAAACAGATTATCAATGCTGGAGCGAGAAGCAACGACGGAACAGGCGATTCGTTACGTGACGGTGCTAGAAAAATTAACGAAAATTTTTCAGAAATTTACTCGTTGTTAGGAGATGGCGAAACACTGAGCGTTGTTTCTAGGATTAATGTTGGACAAGGTTTGGCCATTAGTAACCCTACGGGTGCTGTATTAATTACAGGTAAAGTAGCATCATCTAATGATTTAGGTCTAGTAAAAATTGGTGCTAATTTGTCAATAGCTCCCGACGGAACACTAAATGCAGTTCAAACTGAATATCAACTGCCTACGGCTAGTAATACAGTACTTGGCGGTGTTAAAGTAGGCACAGGCCTGTCTATTAACCAAGGTGTCCTCAGTGCTAATAACCCAACTCCATATTCCCTCCCAATTGCATCAAATTCAACTCTAGGTGGTATCAAAATTGGTGCTAACTTATCAGTAGCACCGGACGGAACAGTTAGTGGGACTGCTAGTTATAGTCTTCCTACAGCAACAGATACTGTACTAGGCGGTATAAAAATTGGCGCTGGATTGTCGATTAGTCAGGGAGTAGTTAGCGTAACTAGTACAACTAATTCTAGTGATAGACTAGTTAACGGCGAACTTGAGGTAATATTAGGCGCAGACGGTGATTTAACTGCTCCTGGAGATATATTTGCTCATTTCTTCTTAGGGCAAACACTGGACATCACAGGTGCTGGAGTTGTATCTTCAACCTATGCTGGTGATTTACAAACTCTGTACGTTACAGGGAATGTAGGCAAGGGGCTTACTCTTGGAGTAGATGGTGGTCTTACAAGTTGGCTGTTTAAACCTGATGGTAGTATTACACTGCCAGCGGGCGGCGATATTGTTGACAGCGCAGGTAATTCAGTATTAGGCAGCAGTGGAGTTGATGGGCTTGTAGGCGACACTGATTTTACCCCAGAAGCAGAAGGCGATGTTCGCTATAGATTAGGCATTAACGAAGATATTTCATTAACAATATATCAAGGTGATAGTGGAGAAACTAGTTTAGGGCCTGCTATAAGTCTAGGTAACACAGATGGCGAGCATAGAGCAGGCGTTATCGCCATTGGTAACAACGATGTTGGATACAACAGTAAACCAGGTGGTGTTTATATTGGTCACAAAGCAGGGTGGAATAGCACTGATTCAGGCGAAGGAACTGTACCACAAGGTGAACATGCTATTGCTATTGGTACCAAGGCTGCTTTTTATTTTACTGAAGACAACAGTATTACCTTGAACGCAACTGGCTTAGAATTAAACCCATTAGGACCCGGCTTGTTTGTCAAACCAGTTCGCGAAAATGTAGAAAATACAGCCAAGTCTGTGTATTATAATGTTGCAACAGGCGAAATGACCTATGCCGACCCAACAGGCGGTACTACCTCAGATCAAAATATTTGGATACAGACATTTGAATCCGATTCCCCTGCAACAGATATTCCGGGAAGTGCTACCAGCGTTGAATATGATAGTGACGGCAATATTATCGCTTTATTCGTACACTACTATCTAGAAGGCGGCAACAACTACACCTCTCTGGCCAAGTTTACCAGCACAGGTACAAAGTTATGGCAGGTTAGATATGCTGGTGCTGGAAGTACAGACGGGTGGGGTGTGGCCGTAGATTCACAAAACAATTTTATCTATGTTACTGCAGAGATAACTGATCCTCTAGGCTATGATAAAACAACAATAACACAGTTTAGTCTAGTTACTGGTAGCATTATCTGGAGCAAAATCTACGACTTTGGCTACGCAAGTACCAGTGGTGTTATTGATGCCTACGATGGCAATGCCGTCTTTGTTGGATATGCTAACACTGCCGCAGATAGTCAAGTAACCGTTGTTAAAATTTCGGGCGTAGACGGATCAATAATTTGGGCCAAAGGCCTAGATGGTCAGGGGTTTGATGAAGCCTATGGCATGGCTGTTGGGCCTAGCGGCGAAGTAGTAGTCATTGGTTTTATGAGCCAACTAGGTGAAGCTGGCGACACAGAAGATCACATGCTAGTGGCCAAATACAATAGTAGTGGAACACTGACTTGGCAAAAGGCCGTACTGTTTGACACAGGTTATAACTGTCTTGGAGCAGATGCTGACATAGACAGCCTTGGCAATATCTATGTATGCGGACAATACCAACAGGACGATGGCTTAGGCGGCTACGACACTGCAATGCATCTAGTCAAATTTGACTCCTCTGGCGTAGCACAGTGGAGTCGTCGTGTAGTAGGAGACTGTCAAACATTTGCTACCAGCGTAGTAGTAGGACCAGACGACTACTTGTATCTATCAGGAATTACTGGTAATAACGCTACTGGTGACTTTATCTGTGTTGTGGCCAAGTATCAACAAAACGGACAGGTAGCCTGGCAACGTCTATTAGATAATGTTACTACTTGGAGTTTTGGCGGCCCCTTCTTTGTAGGAAATGGGGGAGGTAGCAATATTGCTGTCAAGAATGATTATGTAGCAATTGCTGGCGGATTTGGAGACCCTGGGCAAACAGTTTATGCTATGATTGCACAGTTTGACACAGCAGGAACAATGTTTGCTGTAGACAACTGGGATTTCAAACAGGCCTCATTCTCGGGAGTATTGAATGATACAGCTAGCGATATTACTGTAACAGATGCTCTTAAAACAGACGGTGACCTAAGCAGTGACATTAGTGTTAGCGTTTTCAGTCCAGATGTTGACACTACTAACTTCTTAGTACCTACAATATATAGGATAGGCGCCACATCAACTGGCGATATTACTTTTAGTGGTATAGACATACAGGGTGCTACAACTAATAATATTCTTGGCAGTATCAATTTAGTGCCTAATCCAATGTTAAAAGGTGATGGACAGTATTTAGAAATTTATCCAACTACTGCAAATGATGCTCCACACATTCACATTGCCGCAGGACAAAACGGTGATTTAATTCTAGGCACAGATAACACACACGTTGATGTTAATCATAGTGGAGAAGTTAGGATTCGTACATTTGATTCTGACACTGCTCTTTCATATAATTGGCAGTTTGAAAACGATGGCGGCATGATATTTCCAACGCTAACTGTTCCTATTAGCGATAACGCTACACCAACTGGCACTGGACAAACTATAAAATTTAGCGATCCAACTCAACAAGCAATTATTTACGGCCCAGCATCAACTGTTGACAATAATAGTGCCGAGCGTATTATCATTCAAGGTGCTCCAGGTTTTGCTGGAACAACAGGTGAAGGTGGTGACGTTTACTTATGGGCAGGCCCGGGCGGCGATGCAGGTGGTAATGGCGGAGATATTAAAATCCGTGCTGGTCGCGGACAACTTACAGGCAGCGGCGGGTACTTAAACTTCCAAGCAGGTCAGAGTAACACTGGCAACGGTGGATGGATAGGCATTGAAAGCGGCTCGTCTAACACATACGGCAATGGTGGATACATTACTATACAAGCCCGTAGCGGTGGTGACATAACACTTCGTACATACAATTCAGAAGGTAATACTAAAGAGATAGTATTAAACAACGCCGGCACAACAACATTCCCAGGTGCTGTAGTTAAGAGCACAATAGACAAGACTGGTATTGCTGATAATACTGGTCCTGCAACTGCTTTATCAGATGCTACATTTTCTAATCCAATTGTAGACGGAAACTATGGTCCATTTACTCTAGGAGTAGTCACATTTACAGTTGTAGTTACTAGTGGAGTAGCCGCATATACTGTCGTTTCTACAACCGGTAACAGTACTGTAGGCGAAGGTCTTGGCTTTTTAGATGCTAGCGATTTAGGCGGAGCTCCTGGAAATAGTTCAGCTATATCAGTTTCAGCAATTAATCAAGCATTTACAGCAATAGACTTAACTAGATCTATTAACAAATTAACATCTGGTAATTATACATTAGCTAACGGGGTTGAAGGTCAGATTATGTATCTTGTTCCACAAACTGGAATAACACCTAGTTCTGTCTACGTCATTGTAGCTAACTACAGATTTGACGGTTCTGCAGGTACTGACGGACTATTATTTCCATTTAGAATATTTAATGATGCTAATTCTAGCTACTTTGATAGTCATGCATTCTGCACATTGATATTTACAGACGGTGCTTGGCAACAGAGTGGCGGCAGCTGGGATTAAACTAGCAGATAATGGCTAATGATAAATATTGAATAAAGAGAGACTTTTATGCAGAGTAAAGACGTAACAGGCGTACATATTGAAGGGCACATTAAAATTCACAACCCAGAAACGGGCGAAGTGCTTATTGATAAACGTAACGCAATTCACTATGAAAATATCAGTATAGCCCTAGCACAGAGTCTAGCTAACTCTGGTCAGGGTTTTATCTATGAAATGGCCTTTGGTAACGGCGGAACAGCAGTTGATCCAACAGGTATTATCACATACTTAACTCCTAACAGCAGTGGTTCTAACGCTAGTCTTTACAATCAAACTTATGCAAAAGTCGTTGATGATAGATCAAGTAATAACACTGATCCAACAAGAAATTATATTGAAACACGTCACGTAACAGGTACAAACTATACTGATGTGTTTATTACCTGTTTGTTAGATTACGGCGAGCCTAGCGGTCAAAGTGCATTTGACAACACTAATGACAATCAAAGCGAGTTTGTATTTGATGAGTTAGGCTTAAAAAGCTACAGCACATCAGGAAATAGTTTATTGCTAACACACGTAATTTTCCATCCTGTACAAAAATCGTTGAATCGTTTGATTCAAATTGATTATACTGTTCGAGTTCAGAGCTTGACAGGTCTAGCAGGAGTATAATATGAGTTACCAAGTTAGATTTTCTGAACTAAACAATCCGCAAAAAACTACTATTGTTGTAGAAGACCAAACACTGAACACAGAAACAAGTTTAACCTTTGTAGGAAAAAACTATGCAGGTTATGCACAGTTTGTTGCTGAAAACTTTTTACACTTATTAGAGAATTTTGCCAGAGCAACGGCTCCTAGCAACCCTGTGCAAGGACAACTTTGGTTTGACAACACAGCAGGTGTTAACCAACTTAAGGTGTTTGATGGTACAACATGGACCGCAGCCGGTTCAGTTAAGAAAGCTCCAACAGCACCGACAGTATCAAATAGTATTAAAGGTGACCTTTGGGTTGATACTGACAATCAACAGTTATATATGTTCTCAGGTTCTAACTGGGTTCTTATTGGACCTCAGTTTAGCGGAGGACTTAAAACTGGTCCTAACGTAGAAACTATTGTTGACACTTCAAATAACACACACGGTGTTATAGGGTTATACAGTGATGGTGACTTAATAGCTATTATCAGTAACGCATCATTTGCTCCTAAGAGTGCAATTACAGGATTTGAAGTTATTGGTAAAGGTTTGAACATCAGTTCAGTTGGTGTGTCAGACACAACTGCTCCAATGAAGATGTGGGGCGTTGCCAGCAAAGCAGACGCATTAGTTGTTAATAATGCTGTAGTACCTTCAACTAGCTTTTTAAGATCAGATCAAGTTAGTACAACAAACTATGGTTTAAATGTTAGATCAAACAGCGGTGTTAGTCTCGGCGGCGACCTAAGTTTTAACATTGGTACAGACGTTAACAGCGCAGTATTATATTCTAAGACCAGTAACTCCGTTATAGATTTTAAATTAACACTGGCCAGTGGCGATCCTAAAACTGTTGTACGTATTAATAGTACAGAAAACATTACCAACGTTGGCATTAATAAAACAAATCCTAATGAAAGCCTTGATGTTTCAGGAAAAATTAGAAGTGACGAAGCAATAGTTGTAACAGGTACAGGAAATGACAGTATTCTAACACAAGGTGGATTGATAGTCAATGGTACTAGCAATTTAAAAGGGCAGATCACAACTGAAGCCCCAATGTTGATCAGTTACCTAGACTCAAACGGCAATCCAAGAAGTGATAATCCAGTAATTGCACCTAGTTCAACAGTTGCACATTTAAAATATGACATTGGTTCTCCAACAAAATCGTTTAGAAATATCTATGCTGAAAACTTTGTTGGAAACTTTAGTGGAACATTTAGCGGAGCATTAACGGGAAACATCTCAGGAACTGCCGCAAGATTAGCCAGTTCTACATTATTCCAGCTGGTAGGAGATGTTACCAGTAATCAAATTAACTTTAACGGTCAAACTGCTGACGGAACAGCAACCTTCCAGACAGTTATTGGCCAGGATATGATTGGTGCTAGACAAGAGGTAGGTTCTGCGTTCCAAACAGATCAATTATTAATATTAAGACCTAATCTTGGACTTAGAAAGATCAGCAAGCAGACACTGTTTGCTTCGGCAGCAACAGTACCAACAGGTTCTATTTTACCTTTTGCTGGTGCATCTGCTCCAGCTGGTTATTTGCTTTGTGATGGTAGTGAAGTTCGTATTTCAGAATTTCCAGCGTTGTTTGCTGTAATCGGTTATGCTTTTAGAGATGTTAGTTTACTACAAGGTGCATCTACATTTGCTTTACCTGATTTAAGAGGACGCTTCCCATTAGGCCGTGATAACATGGATAATGGAAGAACTATTCCTAGTAAAGATAACAGCACAATTCTTATTGATGCTGGCGGTGGTATAGCTGACAGAGTAACTGACACAACTGCTGATATAGTTGGAGCCGCATCAGGAAATGAACAACGTTCACTGTCAGTTAATAACATTCCTGATCACGAACATGACTTTAGAGGTACTAGAGGGGATGGATCGGTAGGCAACCAATACTATGCTGTACGAAATGTTCCAGGTGCTCCAATTGATAACGGAATTCCTGCACAAGGTGCTACTGGATCAAACGGTTCTGCACAGGCACTAGCATCGAGTGGCGGTATTTTAACTGATGATTTAGCAGTTAAAGATCTTGCTACACCGTTTAATACGATGAATCCGTATTTGACAATCAACTATATTATCTATACTGGTATATTATAATGAGTTATATTATTAATAAAACTGACGGAACTGTTTTAACTGAAGTTGTAGATGGTACAATTGATCAAACATCTACTGATCTTACATTAGTAGGTAAAAACTCCAGTAGTTATGGCGAGTTTCTGAACGAAAATTTTGTAAAAATATTAGAATCCTTTGCTAATACTAGCCCCCCTAGTAATCCAATTACAGGGCAGTTATGGTATGACACTACTGAAGGACGATTAAAAGTCTACGATGGTAACGGTTTTAGAGTTTCAGGCGGAACTATCGTCAGTAATAAAGTGCCTAGTAATCTAGTTCAAGGTGACATATGGATTGACAGTTACAGAAAACAGTTATTCTTTTATGACGGAACTCAGTTAACCCTAGCAGGACCTCAATTTACTGATCAACAAGGGCTAACAGGATTGACCATAGAGTCAATTTTAGATACTAATCAAATTAGTCACACAGTTGCTCTAATGTATGTTAATCAAACATTAATGGGCATTTGGAGTAAAGATCAATTTACACCGGCAAGTCCAATAGCTGGTGCAGTACCTGGTGTTATTTACAAAGGATTTAACTCTAGTGCCCTAACTGGTTTAGAATTTAGAGGTACAATTACCAAAGCAAGAGGACTGATCGCCGCAGACGGCTCAGTGAAAACTCCAGAAAATTTTGTTTCTGTAACTGATCCCGAAACAGTTTTTCAAGGTCAAGTTTATATTAACAATCAAGTACCGCTTACACTGGGTCCTGGACCATCAACTGAAGTACGTGTAACTGACAGTTTATTTGCTATTACACCTTTACAAAGCGGACAAGAAGTTGTACTTCGCGTAAAGAACGTTAGCGGCATTAAATCGGCAGTTCATATTAAAGCTACTACAGAGCGTGTTGGTATTTTTACACCAGCTCCTGAGTCTACACTAGATGTTAATGGTGATACTATTATTAGAGGTAATTTAACAGTACAAGGTACTACTACTACCTTAGAAACTAGCAATATAACCATTGAAGACAAAACTATTGAACTGGCAAAAACTGAAGTACCTACTGATTTAAGCTGTGACGAAGGTGGTCTAATCTTAAAAGGTACTACCGATCACACAATGTTATGGCTAAGAGACAGTCTCGATGTTGCCAATAGCAATTGGACTTTCAGTGAAAACATAAGTTTAGTCACAGGTAAAAAATTTAAGATTAACAACATTGATGTACTTTCAGCGGATACTTTAGGAAATACAGTTGCTAATGCGTTAGGTTTAAGAAGAATCGGTAATCTTGAAGATCTTAGTGTTGACAATCTGTTATTGAATAATAACACTATTAGCTCAACTGATGTAAATGGTAATATTGTTATTAGTCCCAATGGAATTGGTCTAATTGATGTTGATAATTCCAGAATTTCTAATATTTTAGACCCAGTTGATCCAACTGATGCTGTTAATTTAAGCTATTTAGAAAACGCAATTCAAGTTCTTCCAAAAGGTTTTGCCTTAGATATAACAGGTTTAAGTCAAATTGAAGGTACTCTTAGAACTCAAATAGCTTCTATTTTAACGGACGTATTTCCAATAGCTTATAGCCCTAACGGAACAGTCTGTAGAGTTTACTGTACAAGACAGACTATCAGCTTTCCTGCATTATCTATTCCAATTTCTGAAACTTCAGGTGCACCGGGACTGGTAAAGACCACAGCTTCTGTGCTAGGACAGCGTGATACAGGAACACTAGTTACTGCACCTTCAAGTCCCGGCGGTGAAGCAGTAATCTATGGTGTAATTCCTGGTTCTGAAGTCAGTGTTTTAGAAGATTTAGATACAAATCCTTTTAATACAGGAGCGGCAAGTATAACGTATACAAGGATTGTTAAGGTTTTTGAAGTTGTTAGCGGCGTATGGACATGGAGTTCTGACGCTACTGCAACACCATTATAACGATAAATAATAGGAACGAGGAACAAACGAGATGGCTTATACCATAAACAAATATGACGGTTCGCAAGTTACTGTAGTTGCGGACGGTACCATCGACAATACTTTAGATATCAAACTAATTGGTAAAAATTATGCTGGTTATGGTGAAGTCCAGAACGAAAACCTAGTATTTTTACTAGAGAATTTTGCTAATACTACACAACCATCAAAGCCAATTAGAGGGCAAATTTGGTACGATAGTGGTACAAGAAAGCTAAAGTTTTATGATGGAACTAAATTCCGCACTACAGGCGGTGCTGAAATTTCAGCTACTGCACCTACTGGTTTAACAACAGGTGATTTTTGGTACGATACAGCAAATGATCAATTGTACGCATGGAACGGTGTTGAATTTATTCTAATTGGACCACAAGGTGTAGCTGGTTCGGGCACTACACAGATGTTATCTCGTAGTGTGTTAGATGATCAAAGTATTGGTCATGCTATCATTGAAGCTATTGTTAACGATAAAACAGTTTTTATTATTTCTAAGGATGCGTTTACTTTATCAAGTATCAATCCAATTACAGGTTTTACATCGGTTAAGAAAGGCCTAACACTGGCCTATAGTCCAACGGGAGTAACTGCCACAGATGACAGATTCTGGGGTACTGCTACAGATGCAGATAGACTAGGTGGATTCTTAGCTGCCGACTATGTTCGCTCAGGCGAAGCTAATTTTAATACATTAGTAAGATTTAGTGACTTAGGTTATACAGTTGGTAACAATAATAACTTAAAAGTTTTTATTGAAAGTTCTACAGATCCTATTATTCAAAACCAAGTAGGCGATAAGATCATTTTTAGAACAACAGTGTCTGGTGTTACTCGCACACCGTTGAGAATCTTGGGTAATGATATTGTTCCAGGAACTGACAACGGTAGTGATATTGGATCAACAACATTTAAATTTAGAACAGTATATGCTAATACATTTAGCGGACTAGCTTCTCAGGCAGCAACACTAGATGTAGCAGGTTCTTATAGAACTGCATCCACAGCCGCAAGCCCAAATACTATTGCTGCCAGAGATGGTTCTGGTAATTTGTACGCAACATTATTCCAAGGCGAAGCATCTACAGCACGTTGGGCTGACTTGGCAGAAAAATATCTAACTGATCAACCCTATGATGTAGGTACAGTAGTAGCAGTTGGCGGAGAAGCAGAAGTAACTGCTGCCAAATATGGTGATAGAGCAATTGGTGTAGTTAGTTCTCAACCTGCGTTTATGATGAACAGTGAGTTAGAAGGCGGCACTTATATTGCACTTAAAGGTCGAGTTCCAGTAAAGGTTGTTGGTGCTGTACGCAAAGGACAACGTCTAGTTGCTGCCAATGATGGTACAGCAGTTGCCGCAGTTCCACACGCAAATGATGTCTTTGGTATTGCATTAGAATCTAGTGACGACACTGGGGTCAAATTAATTGAAGCAGTAATACTATAAGGAATTAATTATGCCAGGCGTAGGTTCAAGAGTTAGGGCAGCTGATTACAATGCAATTCAAGGTAAAGTTGCCTTAGTATTAGGTAACGGCACAGGCAATTACGGCTACGGTCAATCTTTAGTTAGCTCACAAGTTGCTGTTGGCGACTTAATTCGCGCAGTACAATGGAACAATCTAAGAACTGATTTGCTTAAAGCTCGTCAGCACCAAACAGGCGTAGATGAAACTAGTAATTTAACACTAGCATCAACCAGCAGTGTTATTAGTGAAGCACTAAGAGCTCAATACGATAATATGGCTGATACTGTTACGGCTAACAGATTGGCAGTTGCCAGCAATCAAGGAACACTTGAAAACGTTGTTAGTCCTTATCAACGAACTAGTGCTTGGAACGGTACACTAACCCACACCTGCACAGTTACTTTTTCAAGTTACGATGCCGCAAGACATTTCTTTAACGCAGGCGGAAACTTTCAAATCAGCGCCAGCAGAACAGGCGGCAACTCAGGTTCAAAAAACAATACATGGACACTGATGTTGAGTCAAATGGGCACCATTACAATGAATTACACAACAACAGTCTGTGGTGATCCTAGTTCAACAGCAACAACATATCCTATTGGATTTTACAGTTTATCTAACAGTAATCAAATGATTTTCCGTAAACAAGCACCTGCAGGTGCCTACGCAGAAAATGATTATTTTATCTATGCTAGATTAGATGGTAGCAGTATTGTTTTTAGTATTGTTTTTGAAGATGAAGATGCTGGCGATTTAAACAATCCAAGCCCAGGATTTCCACCAGGACCGGTACAAGACGAAGATGTTGATGGTACACTAACAAGTTATGTACAGATGTTCCGTCCGTCGGGTTCAAACGTATCTGTTGCTGTCCCTTCTGCTTCGCAGTCAGGATTCTAAATACCCCCAAAATAATTAGATAATTACTTGAGCAATCAAGTGAGATTATCTATGAATGAAAGTTTAGAAAAGGCCTTCCAAACGGCAAACTTTATGGCCTCTCTTACAGGCCAAAGAAAATTAGCTCTTGAAGAATATAAACAAGGACTTATCCACTATCAAAGTGGTGCTAGTTTTACTATTACTAGAGAGTTAATAAACTTTGTAAAGCTCTTGTTAGATTCTGAATACACTCAAGATGTTGTCTTAATTGATGACAACGATATGCCGGTGCAGATTAAAGATGTTCAAGAGTTTTATGATAACATTCTTGACCAATACTTTCAAAGTGCTAACCAATATTTTTCAAAATATTCTGCACTAAAGAAGCAGAGAAAAGTTGAAGATCTAGTAAAGTATGACTAAGGGGTGTTTAATATTCGCTCAAAATAACAGCGAAGTTGATTATGTTAAACAGGCGCTATTTGCAGCCAAACGAGTTAGACAATATTTAGGTATACCTGTTAGTATAGTAACAGATAGTCCAGACTATCTAAAAGAAATTGACAAAGAACAGACGTTTGATCAAGTAATTGACATATGGAAAGTAGTTGACTATAGAAATAGTCAAACACAAAACAGAAGTTTTCACGATGGATCTTTAAAAAAGAAATTACTCAAATGGAATAACTTTAGTAGAACTAGCGCATTTGATCTTTCTCCTTACGATGAAACTCTAGTTATTGACAGCGACTATGTTATTTGCTCTGACAATTTAAAAAACATTTGGAATAATGTTAGCGATTTTGCCATCTATAAAGACAGCTACGATTTATCTAGATGGCGCATGAAGTATGAATACATTAATCAATATTCTGTTCCCTTTTATTGGGCAACAGTTTTTTATTTTAAAAAAACAGATTTAACTGAAGCATTTTTTAAAATCATAAACCACATAAGAGAAAATTGGAATTATTATAGATTGCTCTATTGTGTTGAGTCTATGACTTATAGAAATGATTATGCTTTCAGTATAGCAATTAGCATTATGAATGGCGGTTCTGCCAATAATGCTTTTGCTTCAAGTTTGCCGGGGAAATTATATTATTCAATTGATAAAGATATCATTAACAGCATTAAAGGGGGTGAATGTCAGCTACTTGTAGAAAAAGAAAGTTTCCCCGGCGAATATATTATTTTAAAAACAGCAAATTTAGATGTTCATCTAATGAACAAGTATAGTTTAGAACGTGTTATTTTGGAGAGTTAACCGATGATTAAAAAAATTATAGCAGTAGCCTTAATGAGTTTATCAGTATCTGTTTTTGCAAAAACAGAAACAATTAAAATTTACAGTCCTTACAGTCCAGGACATAGCGGAACACCTGCTCTGCTAAAAATTGTTGAACAGGCAAATGCTGATCAAAACATTTATAAATTTTTAGTTGAGTTTAAACCAGGCGGCAATCAAATGATTGCTGTAAGAAGCATAGATGAAAATAGTCTTGCTATTATTGCTCCTGCATTTGTTGAAAATGTAGAAAGCGGAAAACTAAATGAAAAAGACTATGTACCTGTTTATGCGTTTGGAGATGCCTGCTGGGCAGTAGTTACAAACAAACCACTAACCGGCCAAAAAGAATTTGTAGTAGGTGGAGTTGGGTTTGGTAATGCCGCTCATCTAACAGCATTAGCATTAGGTGAAAAATTTAATTTTGGTGTTAGATACATTGTTTTTAGAAGCAATAATGATGCACTAGTGAATATGGCAGGAGACAACGGAGTTGAATTTGTTATCGACAAGTATGAGGGCTATGAAGGCCTAAGAACTAAAAACCCTAAAATGCGTATGGTTGCTGCCAGCTGTCCTGCAAGACTACCTCAAGAACCTAAAATTAAAACATTAAAAGAACAGGGAATTGATGCTCCTTATATTTTTAATATTGTAGTTGCAGGAAAAGAAATGTCAGAAGGTCGCAGAAAAGCAATTGGAATGATATTAGATCGTGCAACTATTACAGTTGGAAAAGAAGAAATTTTTAAATTATCTGCACAACGTCCTCCTATCTTTGATGGAGTTACTGCTGAACAATTTTATGAAAAATCTATTTCTTTAGTTCGTAATCTACAGTCAAAATATAGAAAACAAATTGAAGAATCAAAGACTAGCAAATAATAGGATTTATAATGAAGGGATTTTTAGTTCTAGCACAGAATAGTGAAGACATAGATTATGTCAGACAAGCCTATGCGTTGGCACTAAGCCTTCGTGCTACGCAGCCATCATGCTTGGTAAGTCTAGTAACTAATGATCCGGTTCCCGAAGAGTACCAACTAGCATTTGATAAAATAATTCCAATACCAGGCAATGATCAAGCAGCCTCTAGTGTTTGGAAAGTAGAAAATCGTTGGAAACTTTACCACGTTACTCCATATGATGAAACGATCGTTATGGACAGTGATATGTTAGTGCTAGATGATTTTACTCCAGTATGGGATCAGTTAAAAAATTACGATATTTTCTTCAACTCTACAATAAAAGATTTTAAAGGCAGAGTATTAAAAGATTTTGTAAATCGTAAAATGTTTAATGAAAACGAACTACCAAATCTTTATTTTGGTCTTCATTATTTTAAGAAGAATCGCTCTGCACTAGACTTTTATAACGTAATGGCATTCGTTGTAGCCAATTGGGAAAGATTGTATTTTGATATTGCTCCTAAGAGCAAACAGAATTGGTTAAGCATGGATGTTAGTGCGGCCATCGCGGCAAAAATTTTAGGTGTTGACGACCAAGTAATAAACAAGAATATTAATTGGTCAATTACACATATGAAAGCAAATCTTCAACATATCAGTCCTATTCCTACAAGTTGGACAAAAGTTTTAGATTGGTATTTTACAGATGCTGGACAACTATTTGTTTCCAATATACAGCAACGAGGCGTGTTTCATTATATAGATGATAGTTTTCTAACAGATCAAGTATTAGTATCATTAAAGGAATCTGCAAATGGAAGATGAACTACTGCACGACGACGATGTATTGTCAGAAGATGCAATTATTCAAGCACATAATTTAGGTATTATAGACAATAACTATATGATTTATTTTGATAAATCATCTGGTGCTATTTTGTCAATTACAAATGAAGAGCGACCCGATCTTAATTCTTTCATTAAGATGCCTTATGATGATGTTAAATTGTTTTTAGAAGGCAAACAAAATTTTAACGATTTTAAAATTGTATTTGAAAAAGATCAAATCACACTAGTAAGTGCAAAGGTAAGTACAGACATTAATTTTAATTCACTAGTGTTAGTACCTGTTAGTGAAAACATTGACAGTTCTTTATCAATTGAAAATCACATTGATGTTAAACACTGGGCATTTAAAATTAGAGACGATGTAAAAGTTGGTTTGAAACAAAAGATATTAGATGTAACACTTGATTTTTATATCAGTACCTATCAAAATAAAAATTTTATTTTTAGAACTATTTCTATAACACTTGACGAACTGGTAAAAAAAGATAAAGTATTCATTCCGCATGAGTTTGATATAGAATCAAATAAGACACAAGTTTCAATTGTCACTAAAAAATTCTTTGATACTTACAACTTGAGAATATTAAATGAGTCAAAAGTTTAAAATAATAGATTTTGATATAATCTATCTCAGCTATGATGAGCCAAATGCTGAAAAAAATTACGCAGATTTACTAAACAAAGTACCTTGGGCAAAACGTGTCCATGGAGTTAAGGGTAGCGATAGTGCTCATAAAGAATGTGCAAGAATAGCAGAAACTGAAAGATTTGTAACTGTAGATGGCGATAATATTGTTAGGGAAGATTTTTTTAATCAAGAAGTTGACTTTACTGCCCACAAAGATTACAGTCGTTGTGTAGTCAGTTGGTGCGGCCATAACATAATTAATGGTTTAATGTACGGCAATGGCGGCCTTAAATTGTGGCCAAGAGAGTATGTGTTGTCAATGAAAACCCACGAAAACGCACCCGCTGATGATCCTAATGCACAAGTTGATTTTTGTTGGGATGCAGAATACATCCAAATGAATAGCTGTTACAGTGATGTTCATAATAATGCTACACCTTATCAAGCCTGGCGAGCAGGATTTCGCGAAGGTGTCAAGATGAGTTTAGATAGAGGTGTACGTGTTAATCATTCTAATTTTAAACGTGAAGTTCACTGGAAAAATTTACACAGGTTGTTAATATGGATGAACGTAGGCAGTGATGTTAAAAACGGTATGTGGGCAATACTTGGTGCAAGACAAGGGTGTTACATGACTAACTGCACAGATTGGGACTACACTAATGTAAGAGATTTTGACTATCTTGGTAACCTGTATAAAGAAACTGTTGACGGTACAGTTACTAATGAAAATATATTAGAGTATGTTAAGTACTTTGGAGATAGACTTAGTCCACAATTAGATATACCGTTAAGTATATTAGATGAAAGTGCCAGTAGATTCTTTAAACACGTACATGCAGATCAAACAAGGATTACCTATAATCTGTTAGATAGAGAATAATGTACGACATAATCTTTATTCATAACAAACCTTGGCCAGATTCGCTTCTTGAGAAAGTAAAAGAACGGTTTCCTTTAGCAAAAATAACCTATGAGTCTGATCCGTTTTCAATTGCATTTAATTACAGTAAATCTGTAAGAACTAAAATGTTTTGGATTATTCCTACAATACAGATTCTTAATTTTCAATTTTTAAACATCAACCCAACATTTACTGATCGAATCTCCTATCTAGAAGATGTAAACGGGAATAGGTCTTATCTTGTTCCAGGTAGAAAAAAGGTTGAATTAGAAGATTTTGAATCTGCTAAATTTTTAATTGGAAACAGTTACTCACGTTCTAACATTCTATATGACGTATTTTTTATCAGTTATAACGAGTCATACGCTGATGCAAACTGGATAAAACTTAAATCACAAGTTCCAACAGCTAATAGAATAAATGGCGTACAAGGAATATCAGAAGCACATAAGAAAGCCGCATTAGGAACCGCCACACGATTTTTATGGGTAGTAGATGCAGATGCAGTTGTAAGTGATAAATTTAAATTCAATTACGAAGTTTCAAATGATCACTTTGATGCAGTACATATTTGGAACAGCTTCAATCCAATAAACGGATTAGAATATGGCTATGGCGGGATTAAACTATTACCAAAACATCTTTTATTAGAAAGACCGACAGGTATAGATGTAACTACCAGTTTAAGTCATAATGTAAAGATTATTAACGAAGTAAGCAATACTACAGAGTTTGCTATAACTCCTTTTGAATCGTGGAAGGGCGCATTTAGAGAGTGTGCTAAACTGTCAAGTCAGATCATACAAAGACAAGACATCAATGAGACTAACACACGATTAGAAAAATGGTTATCCCCAACAGATCATAAGTTTGCTAAATTTATCAAAGACGGCGCAACACAGGGAAATTTATTTGGAAAAAAATGCAGAGATAACATCTCTGCACTTTCTTTAATTAACGATTTTGATTGGCTTAAATCTCAGTTTGAAGTAAGATCAGCAGCCATTGGAAACACTGAGGAAATTACCTGAGCACATGCTTGAGCAATTTCTTGATGTTCTTTTTGTGTACCGTTAGCACTACGAAGCTCTATGTAGTGTACCCAGCTACGTAGCGTACCATTCATATATAAACGACTTTCAATTAGTCCTTCAGGTAATACAGCACGAGCTTGTTCCTTAGCAATACCATTTTCAATTGCCCACTCATATGCATACTTTGCTTCGTTAATTACTCGTTGTTGCATAGCTTCCCAACGAGCTTGTAGTTCAGTGTCAGTTGTTTCTACTGAATTTTGTCTATTTTTAAGATCTTGTAATCTTGCTTCTCGAATGACAAAATTTAAATCTTTTGTAGGGTCAGCATATCGCTGACTAAATTCTTGAAAGCTAAAACTACGATGCCTAAGTATTTGCCTTGCTATATCTCTTGTTGTAGTGATTTCCAAACAAGCTGAAACCATCTCTAAAGGGCTCCAGTGCTGATGTTTAATCAAATACTTGATTAGTTTTTCACTAGTCTCTGTGTTAAATTGATTACTGGGATTACTCACTCTGGCACAATAAGCAATGAGTTCTTGGGCATCTGCAATGCCCAAGTTCATAAACTCTTGTGTAGGTTGACTGTAGGATAAAAGTGATACTTTCATTTAATCTAACTTTCTTTTTAGAAATTTTTCTGTGTTTTTTGTAATGTCTTTTTTAACTCTGTCAGTGTCTAATCTAAAATCTACATTATCAATTTTTTCTTCATAGGTGCGAACTAATTCAGAAATAGACCTTTCGAACTGCTCCCATCCAGCATCTCGGGTCTTCTTTGTTATTTTAATTTCCCAAACTTTACCGTCTTTAAAGTTTAACAGAACACAGTCTAAATATCTTAATGGTAAAACATTAAGTTTTATTTCTCCAAATACTTCAGGCCAGTGAGCTATTACATCTTTTGGGAGAGACTTCCCGTGTTTACTCACTTCACTCTACTGTTGCTTTCTTTTTAGTTGGAACTAGTTCTTCTGCTAATCTTCTTAATTGTGCCGCTTCTTTGCTTAGACGATCTGCATCGCTACGATATTTCTTAGCCAAGGCATCATCAGATAACGGTTCGTTTGAAGGAGCTTCAATTGGAGTTAATGGTTCAGATTTTGGAGCATCAACTTCTCTAACAGTTGCGACTTCTCTAACTTCTACGTTAGGGTCTGTTATAGGACGTTGGATTGCAAGACTATCAACAGTTACTCCTCGTTGTTCGGCAATCAATTGATTCAACTCGGAAAGTACAACAGTGTGGCTATTTGTTGGACACATCTCAATTTCACTAGTACCAACAGAACTCATTCTACCTTGAGTGTGTAATGCAGCCAACATGATTGATCCGTCTGGAAAATTTGTTCTAGCTAAAACTTCTGCAAACTCGTTTGCAGCCTGGCCAGCGTTGCTTTCAACTAGATTAATCAGTGCATCATGATAGCTATCAGGAAGACTTTCAGTTGGAATAACCAAGCATCGATCAGATGCACCTGGTAATGTTCTAAATGCTACTAATACTTTTTTGCCGGTTTTGATTACCCGACCAACGTGTTTAAGTTCAACCATTTTGTTTTGCTCCTTCGGCAGTCTTTGATACTGCATCTAAGAAGGCAGCTAATTTTGCATAAGTTTGGCCAACTGCTACCATTTCGCTGGGCTTAAACGCACCGCGACTGCTGGCAATGTCAATAATTACTTTTAATGAATTTAAGTCATTAATATTTAAATCAGGGCCAGCATCTGTTGGTGCTGCCTGTTGTTGTACGTCTTTGTTTTCTTCAGTCATAAAAATCTCCTAAACAAGAGTGTATAGTAATTATCTTGTTTCTAATATAGGACAAGCAATTTTGAAGAAGCTAAGTTCTTTTTCAGTCTCAAAACCAATTTTAGTAATATAGACCAGTGTATTATTATGATCTAATGCAAGCTCTTGTCCTAGATAGTATCTTCCGTTGAGATTTGACTTTATCCAACTATCAAACTGCCTAATTATGTTAGGTGAATATCTATCAAAGTTGGTATAGGTAAAATGTGGTGGAGAAAACTCAACTCTTCGTAGATTGAAAAAATTTAATGGATTAGGTTTACCGTTTTTTAGAGCCATTATTTTTTTCCTATAATCATAAATCTAGTATAAGAATCTATCAATTTTAAACCGCTAAAATAAGTCTCTGACAGCGGATACTTTTCTTCTAATTGTTCTATACTAGAAACTTTGTTTATGTGATCTTTATGATCTAAATCATTAGATTGAAATAGACAAAGCGTTCCTCTGGGAATCCTATCATACCAATCGTTACCTTTAACATGTTCTGTAATGGTGTTGATTACACAGTTAATATTAAGAGGATAGTCTATGGCATTTATATCCTGCGGATAAGACCTAAATGACCAGTCTTTAATCTCCCAGGTGTTATTAATTAAGTTAGCTACTGAACAGGCACTGGGATCTAGATCAAACGATCTACAAGAATTTATAGAAATATTATTTCTTACTTTTAAGATAAAGTGAAGTAAAGAATACCAGCCCCCTAGGACATAAATGTCCAGAGAGCCGATATCGTGTTCTTTAACAGACCATTCTAATTTTTCAGCGGCCCATAGTTTACTTTCAATTTGACCACTACTAAATGCATCAAACTCTAGATTCATTCTTAAATTCGTAGTAGGCAAATTCACCAAACGGCGGAACAATGGTATTGTTTCCGTGGATGATAAAAACCGTATCACAATATAGTTCATCACCCCATGAACCAAATGGGTATCCGTCTGTAAACATAATAAACTTCTTGGGATTTATATCGTGCTCTTTCATGTACTCCCAATTAGCCATAAACTCGGTACCGCCACCGCCTGCTACCTGGTAGTCAGAAAACTCATCCATAGTGTAGCCGTCATAGTCGGCTTCGTTATAGACTGCGGTATCAAAGCACCAAAGTTTAATTTTAAAATCCTTGTACTCTTCCATGATACCTTTAATTTCGGTAAGGAAGTCTCTAGCCTGATCATCACCGATTGAGCCTGACATGTCAATTGACACACAGATATCAATAGTTTCCTGATAGTTCTGACCCGGAAGGATAGCGTTCATGTGCCAGCCTTTACGGTTAGGACGCATAAAAGTAAAATCGTTCTTAATAGTACTTTGAATTTGCTGACGCAGAATTTCTCGCCAATTCATTTTAGGCTCAGTAAATTCCTTAATCATGCGTTGGATATTTGCAGGTGTATTACCTGCACCCGCCGCCTGCGCCGCTTGTACAACAGCCTCTCTCAATTCATCGCGAATTTTTTTAAGTTCGTCTTTAGAGTACTGAGGGCGATTTCCTTGTTGGTCTTCATTACCCCAATCAACGTGGTCGTCAAGCAATTGACCTAGAGCAGCCAATTCTTCTTCGTCATGCTTATTGTGGATATCATCATAAACTTGTTCAGCACTCCAATTGTAGTACTTAGAGTCATGAAAGATTTTAATTTCTTTAGGCGGAATTTCGCCAATACCATCTCTAACCAATTGTCCGTTTACACAATAGTCTGCGGCAATATTAAAGATACGACGATCTCTACCTTCGTTACGGCCTAGGTGATCAAAGACGTTGTGCAGGATTTCGTGTGCAATAACAAATTCAATTTGCTTAACACTGAGCTTTTGAAAAAACTCTCGATTAAAGTAGATGTGGCGGCCGTCAGTAGCGGCAGTAGCGCACCAGTCACTGCCGTCTTGAATTTTAAGACGTGTAGCCATGTTGCCAAAGAACGGATGGCGGAGTAGCAAGCCAACGCGAGCTACAATAATGTTATCAATAATTGGATCGAGACTTGACATATATTTGCTCCTATTTCAATATACTTATAGTATAACACCGCCCGTAGGCGGTGTCAACTGATTATCGACTAGGCTTTTCTGTTGCGGCAGAAATGTATTTGCCATACTTTGCATGGAAGTCATCGAAGCACTTGATCTCGTCTGGATCCAGCGGAAGTTTGTATTGGCTAAGGGCAAGTTTAGTACCCATAATAACCAATTCAGTTTCAAAATTATCCATCATAAATTGGAAGAAATAATTAACTTGGTCATCCCAATCTTTAGCCTTTTTATCGTTGGCTTCTTTAAGCTCGTAGCACAGGCTAACAGTTAAACTATACATGGCACTAATCTCTTTAGTGTCCATCTTCTTAACCTTACCCTTGAGGATATCCTGCGGATTAGGCATTTTGCTGGCATGTTTGCGGTGAGCCATAAACTTAACAGCAAGACCTTCACCAATGGCACCCGCAGTTAGATCAGTCAGTGTACTTTCTTCAGTGTCGTCATCGTGTAGCAGTTCGCTAACAAAACTCCATGAGCGAGGAGTAGCAAATGCACGTGACGCACTCTTAGGATCAAAGTCGTAGAGATCTTTCTTGCTAAAAGTAAGGAAACCAACTACGTCCTTGTGAATACGATTTTCGGTAGCCCACTCAAAGTAGTCGTCCCAGTCAACAGCCATTTCCAAGTGAACAAAACGGTTAGCCAGCGGAGCAGGCATACGATAGGTAACACCTTTGTCGCTTTCACGGTTACCTGCGGCAACCATTACAACATTATCTGGAAGTTGATAAGTACCAACTTTACGGTTAAGCACCAGCTGATAAGCCGCCGCCTGTACAGCAGGAGCCGCAGAGTTCATTTCGTCCATAAACAGGATAATCTGCTTGTGGTGACTTGCCATTTCTGCATCAGGCAATTCGCCAGGAGGTGCCCAAACCATTTTATTTGAGTTGCTATCAAAGTAAGGAATACCTTTGATATCAGTGGGTTCCCAAAGGCTAAGTCGAACATCAATCACGTGAGCATCAAGCTCACTGCCCAACTGTTTGATAATATCTGATTTACCAATACCTGGGGGGCCCCACAGGAATACTGGTCGCTTGCTCTTAAATGCTTTACGCAGAGACTTTTTAGCGGCTTTTGGGCCAACGGTACGTGAAATGATCTCGCTCATATAAACTCCAGGGTTAAAAAATTGTTAAGAACTAACTGTCTATGCCTTATTATATAGGACATTGAGGAGCAAGTCAACTGGAATTTAATTAATTTTGGCTAGAATCGTCCAAATCATCTTGGCGTTCTTTCATTGCTTTTATAAGTCCAAATTTTCGAATGTCGTCTGAAAACAAATAAAGCTCAAAACTTTTCTTCTCTGAAAAGACAGTGATACTCTCAGCAGTCAAGAAATATGGACAATCTATGTATCTTTCCAAAAATACAATAGTCTGGGGACTTAATTCAATTGGTTCAGTAAATGGAACCTCGTAGCTTTGTAGATCCAAATCATCTGTAAGAAATCTAAATCCTTCGTCGCTTAGTCGAAAGGCAGACTGTTTGCCTACTCTAGTAGATTGCCACCATCTACGTGAATAGAGTTTGACATTGGCATCATCTATGCCCTTGCCCCACTGTTTTAAAAAAATTTTAGTTAGTGTATCACGCTCAATCATTTTTGTATTTCACCTTGCGTTAACTTAACCACTTGAAAGTCCTGCGTACCAAAGGTTAAGTTAAGTTTTTTTGCAAGGTTAATAGCGTGTCCAGGATTTGAAAAACTTACTTTTTTATACTTTGGGCCTGGATAACTGGTCAGACTGTTAAAACTTTTTAGATTAAATGGCTGTCCTTTATAAAAAACAGCCCAAATGGCATCAGCTTCTAAAACCTGCTCAGCCTTATAAGATTTTTTGTTTATATGTTCTAAAAGAACTTTGGGTTTTGGTCGACTCATATGCGTTAATATCTACGCATATATTTATCAATTTTAGACTGGAGTTATTTGTCCTCAAATCCGCCACCGTCCATTTCAACAGAAACAACGTTTGGGTTCGCAGACTGTTTTAATGCGTGATATAGCGTTTCCCAGTCTCGATTCATATGATCTAAAACTTCTGCAAGGGCAAGACTGACTAATCTTGCCTGTTGCATAGATAGTTTTACTTCCTTCTGTTGACTAAGTTCAGCAGTTCTTACCTGCTGAATAAATTGTGTAATTGGAGTAGTATTAATCTGATTTTGCATTAGCCAACATAACCTTCATTTCAAGTTCACTAGTAAAGGGTCCTTTATAAGGATAGCGTTCAATAGTGATTGCTTTAGGACAAAAGCTCTTAACCCAGCCTTTGTCAAATTTAATAACATAATATCCTGCACAATATAAACTTTTAGATTTTTCGCTTTTAGTAAACAACGGTAATTTTCGTCTTACGTCATACATAGAATTGTATGGAGCGCAACTAGTAGGATAGCCGTGACACTCTTTAGCTTCGTCGTCTGTTGAAGTAACTTTAACTTTTGGATTTTTTAGAAAAAACTCTTTACCAAATTGTTTAGTAAGATCATCTTTTTTGTTAAACATTACTTCACCGCCGGTTGAACTAAGCATAAATTTATTATTTTCTTTTTTGTGCAATAGTCCTACCTTAACTCCGTCTTGTTCTACAATCCAAAATTTTCCCTCAATTACGGGTTTAGCATGATAAATCATAAAATCTCCTCTGTAGATGTCTGTGCCGGATATTTAGCTTGAAATGGTTCAGCATATTGCTGTATGTTGTCAGCGATCTTCTTCATGTCCCAAGCATTGCAAAATTTAAGCATACGAATTCCAACTTGAGAGATATCTTTGGCTACACAGTCTACTTCAATAGTCTTGCGAATCAGTTGTTTAATATCTTCTGGTTGAGCAGTAAGATCGATCAATGTTCGATTTCTAACATAGTCATCTAGTACACGATGTTCTTGTCCATTGTGGTCAACCCACCTCTGAAGCATGAGATTGTTCCACGCAAATCCTTTGCTTTTACGATCTTCGAACGCTTCAGTAAGACCCACTTTGTTTTTAGTGCCTTTAACACGCACACCTGGATATGCCGAGAAGACATTATCACTGGTATCGCCACGCATACATTTTTCAAAGAGCAACCATTCTGGATTTGGCGCTTCTTTTGCTTCACCTGTTTTTTTATCTTTGACAAGTTTGCCTTTGGCATCAAAGATTCCTTCATGTGTAATATGATGTTCTTGGACACCATTATATTGACTCACGTTTGGTGCAATCAGCTGATAAAAATCACTGTCGGTGCTGATAATGACATGATTTTCTAATGGATGAGCTTGAATAAAGCCTGCAATGAGATCATCAGCTTCTAATTGAGGATGATGCAAGACTGTACAATTAGTCTTCTCAATAACAAAGTTTTTAAATTCGTCAAATGCTTCCCAGAACAATTTATCTTCTTCTTGTTCTTTAGGAGTTAGTGCCGCACGAGTCTCTTGTCTATTTCTTTTATAAGGTTGATAAAAATCCTTACGCCAGCTACGACCTTCGAGACAGAACACTACATGTTTCCCCTCAAAGTCATTCCATGCCTTTTTAATACTGTTAAAAGTAATATGGAATGCCATTCCAAGTTTAATGTCGCTAGAACCCTGTACAACATGTCTAGCCCGAAAGAAAGTGTTAGCGGTATCAACCAATATATATGTCATGATACTTCTGATTTGCCTTTTGATAGTGGAACAACGTTAATAAATCCGGCTGTACGATTTCTTGGATCAAGCCCTTCTTCTAGAAACATACTGCTGGCTAGTTCTCTGAACCAGCGATCAACTATTTCTTCGTCGGGATCTCCGTCAAAACCATAACCTGCTTTCTTCAATTGTACAATAAATTCTTGATTCCAGTCAAGCTCAAAAAATCCGTTTCTTACATTATCTTTATTGACATGTGTATTAAGGACGCCAACCCAAGGTTCGCCTTTTTTACTAGCCCTATCTTTTGGTGTCATCTTTGCCAATTCTTCTTGTTCTTGGGCAAGTTTGACAGCCTTCTCAGCTTCTTCTTCTCTTGCTTTGGCTTCAGCGACTCTAGCCAAAGCTTCAGCTTTTTCTTTTTCTAGCTTTTCAATGCCAGTGATTTTCTTTAACCATTGTTTCATATTAATACCATCCCATTGCTCTTCCAAAACCAAATACATGCAGGCAGGCAAAATAACAAGTCATTACCAATGGCCAACCTGCGCCTCGCCTAGTAAAACTGGCAATACTAAAAACTGCACCTAAAAAACTAATAGGATAGATTAAGTGCATTGGCGGGTGTTGTGCAGTTACACTAATCCAAGTCATAGATATAAACACGCATACACTGGCAACTGTTTCGTAATAAAATGCACGACGGTCGCTGGTATAACTTCTAATCCAAAAATCTTTAACTTTTTGCCATAACGTCATTAGGTTCCCCATTCATTTTTAAACAACGGTACTTGTAGCCTGTCGCTATACCTAAGTCCGTTGTTCATTGCTAGTTCTGCTACACGGCGATTATTCAAGTTATATACTGTCTCTACACCGCCAACAGGCATTAGATAACAAGGACCTTTGAAACCTTCGGCACGATAAATGTCTAAAGTTTCAATTGCTTCTTCTGCGTCTTCCTCTGTTGCTACAACAAATTTTAGATAAGTGTAGCCAACTTCCTCGTATGAACAAACAATATCTGGACAAATTGCTTCGTGTCTTGCTTCTCCAGAGCAACTTAGTTTAGCACTAACACTAAAAGTCACCTCGTTTGTTTTAGGCATGCCTAACGGTGGTTGTTGCCAAGCAATTAAGAAATCTCTAAAACTTTTTTGTAATTCTTGAGTACCGTTAGTTTCAAATGTAATTTCTTTCAAACCCTGCATTCTAGGATCGCTAATTAAATCTTCATAACTACGTTGCCAACCTAGCAAAGGCTCGCCGCCTGTAATAACGAGATGTTCGTCCTCCCAATGTCCAAATGGAAGGATTTCCATAATACGTTCAATAATAGCATCGCTGGTAAGCATAGGGCTAAGATCTTTAAAACGAGGATCCCAACTAGCGTAACTGTCACAGCCCGTAGACACAAGCGGAAGCTCTTCGTATGTTTTAAACTTATCTACAATTTGTGCGATTGCATCAACTTCTGTACTTAGTTGACCTTTAGGCATGCCAAAGCCGGCACACTTGAAGTTACAACCAAATGTACGTAAGAAAACGGACGGTACACCCATGTAGCGTCCTTCACCTTGTATGCTGTAAAATAATTCTGCAATTTTAATTTTTGACATTCTTTTTCCTAAATTCCTCTACATCATTGACAGCTGATTGTAACACATTTGCATAGTTGAGAGCAACCTGTTTATTCATAACAATGCAAGTTTCGTAGTCTGTATAACCTTTGGTTAGTAACTGCCAAATATGACGCCACCTACTCATAGACCAAAAATTAGTTCTAGCGGTAGTATAAATTGTTACAGTAACATCGTGGTCTGCTTCAATGTCGATAGTATGTGTGCAATCGTTGTCACCACACTCGCATACTGCCTTGTACATTTTTGATGTACCCCAATTTTTTACTAGGAGTACTCCTTGAGCAGGAGTTTGTGCTGTCATTTAAACAATTCCAAATTAATAATTTTAGCCACTCTTTCACCTACATCTTCACCGTTTGGAATAACATAGGTTTGGCTATCATGACGATCTTTACGGTCGTCGTATCTACGCACATTAAGAATGCGTCCGCCCACTGCGGTGCTTAGTTCAAAACTAATACGATCTTGTCCTTCCGGAGAGCCACGCTCAATTGCCATTGCTGTTCCCAATTGTAATCCCCTTTGTGCTTTTGCCGTTGCTTTGTTAATATAAACTTCTTCTTCGTAACGGTCTTTATTTTCCCAAGCCTTTTTAGCTTGACGATAAAACCATTGATCAAACCATTTCATTATTCTTCCTCCGGTTTAGGATTCTCTACACTCCAAGGCCATGAAGTTCTTGGATCAGGTTTTGGTTTAAGTTTAATGTTTTCTTCAATGACCATACCATCTTCGTCACACAGGTCAACTTGATATGGTGCAATAATATGTACAGCTGAATCTTCTTCTAGCCAATCATGCTCACCATCGTATAACCAGGCAGCACCACCTTCGTAATATGCTTCTTTGATATCTTCTTGTTCTTCTTCGTCGATATCGTCGCTAAACTCAAACTCAGTACTGATACTGTCATCAAACTCACAGCCCCAACCTGCATCTGCTGTAGCGTAGGCAACAGGATCACCTTCCCAAGGAAGATTGCAGTCTAGGTCACCTTCAACAAACCCTTGTCCCCAACGATAGGTTTCGTCTAGATTGAACCAACTGACGCTGCCGTCTGGATTTCTACGATACATCTCTACGTGATAGACAATGCTTTTCTTTTCTAAAGGTTTGATTAGGTAAACAGTAGACATAGAGTTCCTTAGTTGTCGATATCCATTGTGTTGTATTCTTTAACTACAGCAAGAACTTCTTCTTCTGTGTTACATACAATCTTACAGTTTTTCCATTCGCTTTCACTATCGCGTCCACCAACTTCAACCATCCAACCGTTGTCGTAACGATTGATTGTAATAGACTCATTTACTTTTGCGAGTTTTTTTAGTTTTGACATTTTCTTCTCCTTGTGTTTTTTCTACGCTAGCGATTGCTTCTTTAACATCTCGTTGTAGGGCTTCCCAGTCTGTTTCTAACTCAACTCGACCGTCTTCGTATTCATATCTAGTAGTATGACTACCAACTGTAACCTTTGGCCAAGTGCTATCTGATTTTTTAGTACGCATAATTACCTCGGTGCAAATTCTTGTTGCATTTTAATATTATCAAAGAACTCTTTCTTTGTGCCCATGTCATCTTTAAAGGCACCTTTTAATACAGTGGTCTGAGTTAATGAACTATGTGCCATAATACCACGATTTTCACAGCAACCATGCGTGGCTTGAATATAGACACCTAGATCTTTGGCTCCTGTAGCCTTTTGAATCTCTCTAGCAATGTCGTTACAAAGTTCCTCTTGGAGAGTACCTCGTCGAGCGCACCACTGAGCGATACGTGTGTACTTTGATAAGCCAATTAGTTTTTCTGCCGCGATAAGGCCAATATAAGCAACCCCAACAACGGGTTGATGATGATGACTACACATACTGCGAAGTTCACTGCGAACCACGAGCATGCCTTCATAGCGGTCCTGCGAGTCGTTTGGAAATGCTGTTGCGTCTGGTGCTGGGTCATATCTTCCTGCCATTATTTCATTAAAGTACATCTTGGCAAGTCGTCTTGCTGTGCCATGACTGTTAGGATCATTTTCACGATCAATCAGCAAACGGTCAAGCACTAGTTCGAATGCTTCTGTTGCTTCGTCAATTAGTCGTTCTTTGTCGCCGTCGTGTAAGTAATCACTGATATTATCACCGGCCCAGAATCGTTTATTATCACGTTTCATTTTAGTGCGAATTACATCTGCAAAATACGCTTCTTCGTATCCTTTATCGCTCATGTCTTCGCCTGCTTTAACATACACCTGTTTGTTTAGTGGGGTATATTCGTCTTTTACAAATGGCTGTCTTTGATCGCCATTTAATATAGGGTCTAGTTTAAAATCGTTGCTCAATATATTTCTCCGAGTTAAAGACGTGGATGTCTTGTATAGTATATAGATTATTTAGGCCGAGGTCAAATATTTGTTGTTCAAATATTTTCTTGGACCTTATTTAAAATTTGGCACAAACTTGCAACTTCTTCGTTTGACATGAAAAAATTATAAGTTGACGATCTAATAACTTCACCATCACCAAGTTCTTCTTGTATAAATTCGATAGAATTTAGATCGTTTGGACGCATACACTTCCAACTTTTAACTCTGAGTCTAAATCCCTCTGTTTCTTTAACAACTTCGTTTAGTATATTCATTATGTTTCTCCTTAGAATATTAAATCAGCCGCTAATACAAATCTATATTGATTTGATTGAGCTGGCATTGGTCTATGATACACTTTTCCTGGATAAATGATCCAAGTAAAATCTTTAGGTGTTGATTTAAAACGATCTGGACTCTCAACACCGTTATAAGCAAATTCAGTTCCGCTGTCTTCTCTAGAAGCGTCAGACGGAAGTCGTAGATAGTATACACCGCTTAGAGTTTTTTCTGCACCATACTGATGAGTATGCCATAGTTTTTCTCTATCTTCAATAACGGAATTGTTGGTCATGAAGCTCCAGGCCATGAGCTGTTTTATTGAAACTTCTTTATTAAGATACATAAAACAACTGAAAATAAAACTCATACGAAACTTCATCCAAACTGGATCTTGTAATCCAAACAGATTAACTTCAGTCTGATACTTAGGACTATTTTTAAAATATTTTCCTTGATCAATAAATTGTTTAATCTGATCTATGGCAAAATTTTGATCTTCAGTAGTCAGCAGAGAACTAAAATTAAATTCTTCAAATGTTTCAAACCCGTTATTAAAAACTATTGTCACAATATCTCACTAAACGCTATTTTTTAAACTTTTATATCTTTTCCTACACTCTTCTTTTACTTCTTTTGGAATATCAGGATGCCATTCTGCCATACCGCAGTCATAGATTCTTACCCGTTCATCAGGCATTGGAATTACGGCCAACAATCCAATCCAAAAAATTGAAGCAATAATAGCACCTATAATAATTTTCACAATATCTCACTAAACATTATTTGGCATAATTGCTGATCTTTGATTGAAGAAAAATGGAATTCCATGTAGTCTTCAAACGGATGATAAACAAATCGATCTCCAGGGAGCCCAAATACTTCTAATACTGTTGCACAACATTCATTCCACCACGGAACACTTTGATTATTCCAGTGTATCCTTACTGGATACGGGAACTGCTTTTCTGTAGTTTCCTTTTTCTGGGATAACGTGTCTAACTCCGCCTCTTGGATCATTCATATCTCCTTTGCGTCTCGGTATCATGTGAACGTGCGGGTACATTATGGTTTGACCAGCAGCCTCGCCACAGTTTTGTCCAATGTTGAATGCGTCCCACTTTCCCTCTTGTAACCCGTCATAGCCGAATTTATAGGCACTCCTGTAGCATTCCATGATGTTTTCAAAACGCTCTTCGGTAGGCACAAATAACAAATGCCCTTGGGTAACTGGATAAGCATCTCTGAAGACCCAAAAGTTTTTTGTTCGGTACTCAATTTCTGTCCATGGTGCTCGTTTTTCATCTAATGCCCTTTCAAGTTCAGTCATTGTTGTTTACCTCTCTAAGCTGTTCTAAAAGATACTCTCTGTATTCTCTTAAAACTTCACTGCGTCGATCAGCATTTTCTAGTTCTCTTACTTTTTCTAAATCAGCATCAACTTGTGAAATACGTTGTTGAATTTCGTCTTTGGTCATTTATTCCACCACTCCTCAAAAGGAAATTCTATCCAAACATCTTTTTCAGCTTTGTTAATTTCTTCCCCACAAAAATCAACAGTTATTTTAGACTTGCTTGATAAGTTATCAAATACTACTGCAAATTTTACATTATTATTCCAAACAGTATCCCATCCTTTGTCGTTGGGCAAGCAACCACTGGCCCAGTCTGAAAGAATCCAGTTTATTGTTTCTCCGCTGTCATTGATATCGTCTACGATTAAAATATTTTTACGATTTCCAGCGTCTGATCGATCACCTTCAGTAAATTCTCGATCTCCTACGGAGACATAACCAAATGCATCCTCAGCCATCCATAGATTGCTTTCTGGCTCTCCGCCGTCACGTAAACTTACATTCAAAGACCACATAGGAACATTAAGGTAATGACTGATCATTACAGCAGGTAGTAGACCACCCCTTGAAATACCAACAATATAATCAGGTTTCCAGTTTTGATCTTGAATATCGTGACAGATATTTTGAACTAGTTTTTTAAATTCTTTAAATTTAATGATTCGTTTTTTCATTGTAGGTTTCTTGGAGAAGGAATTAAATGTTGGTCTTCTGGATCTAGCAATGCTCGAGCCAGTTGCATTTGCAGTTCTTCTGGCAATTCGTCAAAATTATCTTCAGTAACCGGTCTTGAGTTATCTTGTACAGTGCCGTTGGCAAACATGTCTTTAATTTCCTGGATCAATTGATCTAGTTCTTCTTGAGTTCCTTCAAAGTGATCAAAGCAACCGGGAGCAAATTCAATTTTTAATTCTTTGATTTCGTTAGGAGTTAGTTCTTCAAATGTTTTTTTAGGATCAATCATTTTTCATCGCCTTTTATCTGTGACCACATTCTATATTTTGATAGTGCTGTTATGTACTCATCGTATTTCTTCTTTAAGGAAGGATACTGAGCCTCCATTGTAGCATCTCTTTCAGGAATCATCAAGACTTTTTCAATGGTCTTTAGCCGTTCTTCTAAATCAATGCCATTAATAACAACTTTGCCTTTGACTTCTAGCGCCGCATCTTTTTCCAAAACAACTTTATTCTCACCGTAGGGCATAGTCATTACGGCCTTGCCATTTGAGTTGGTAAAGTTTGTACTTGGATTAATCCAACTAGTTCCGTTAGATCCGCTAGTGGTTAAAACTTGTCCGCTAGAACCAGTGGCTCCTGCTATTGTATATGTTGTATTAGAGTAGTTTTGATTTACGGTACTGTAAGTATTGGCCATTCTCAATCCATTTATTTTTTACAAGGAATCCCCATTCACGCTTCTGAGGACCCGGCATGAACAGTGTCCAGCATTCAACTCCGGGATCTAATTCAATCCTGTGATAACTAGTAGCACTACAAAAACGGAAATGACCAGGAGCTCTCCACTTTGCAATCTCGCCAATTTTTTCACCTTGACTGTTAAATTGTGGAATCCATTCATAGTAACCGCCTTTTAGTATTAGAGTAGCGTAAGGCCATGGATGATCATGCACATCATCGGGGTCTGATTTAAGAAACTTATGAATGAACACATTAAATGGAAACTTTCTTCGTTCTTTAAGAAAAACATAATATCTCTCTAAGTATGGTTCGTTGTCGACTCGATCCATGATAATTCTTTTCCTATCATTTCTTTCAAGCCATGCAAAGAATTTATTTTTGATCTGTTGGATTATCATAATCGTCCTTTACTAGGTAGTACGTAGTTTTGAATTTTTCAAATGCTATTTTTAGTCCTGGATAAGTTTCACACATACTTTGAATACGATCCCAATCGGGAAATCCGTTCTCCCATTCTTGAGGAAGAATCCAGTCGTTATTAAACGTTATAGTATCCCCAATATACGCACCGCCAAACGTGCTTGACATGTTACCACTGTTTAATGTTATTGATCCAGTAGTACCAATGCCAACGCCACCATTGGTTATGGTAATTCCACTAGACAAATCACTTAAATCTATAGTAGTGTTATCTAATGTTATCGAGTAAATTTCCGGCACTGAAGAACTGCTCACGTAGCGACTCCGTTTGTTTATGTAGCATAGGAAGTCTAGTTTTGTAAAATTCCATGTGATCAATAATCACTTTACATAACAATGGACGATTTGCTTCGTATGCTTGAAAAGATTCAGTCCAATTACTAGGATATTTAAAATTATCAAAATACATTTCTGTATAACTTAATCTATCCGGCACCATAGGAATAGCATCTACAACAGCACCCTCATAACAAGAGATGCCTAATGTTTCTTGTAGGTTCGCACTAAACACTATTTTCGCTTCGCCTAACAAGTTATGATATTCATTTTTTGTTAGCTGTTGATCCTGACAGACTACGAACTCGTACTGTGGCAAGTGTTCTTTTAGATCTCTAAAAATTTCAACTTGCTTCTCAGGTGCGATGCGATGTGGGAAAAGAATTAAATCACGCTTGGGCATATTTTTATATGTAGTAAGAGTACTATCCATATACTCCATAGGCCAGCCACTGCGAACAATTTTACCGCTGTTTAGAAGATCGTTAAAATCTTCTTCATACCATGGATTCTCACTTTTAAAGCCATCTTCTAACAGATTATCTACAAACATACGAATATGAAAGTCTGTAGCAAAGTAGTTATGATCAATGGCATGAAAGAATGATTTTTCAGCGTGTCTTACCCACTTGGCATTACCAATTAAGCGTCCTAGAAAATCTTGAGGATCATAACTGCCAGCATGCCAAAGTGCGTGAATTGTTACTGGAATTTCTAACAATTCACTCATGTACTTTAAGTTTATGATACCAGGGTGCCAAGCATCAGTAAAGATGAAGTGGTCACCAGCAACCACTGATCCGGCGCAAAACAAACGACCCATTTGCTCAACTTGGGCAGACTTATATATATTGGTGCCGCCAAAATTAAGAAAAGCGCCAGGAGTGGTTGCACTAGGAATATCCGTAGGACCAGATATAATTTGAACATTATGACCTGCCTTTCTCAAGAGTCTAGGTACATGGTCTTTCCATTGACCAGTATATCTAGTTTCTACTGCTTCGAGATCAACGAGAAAAACGTTCGCCATTGTATCTCTTTGATTTAAAGTTTCCGTTTGACTGATACTGCTTCCGTGGTCTACGGCTAGCTTCAAACGAACGCCATACATGACTTTCTCTATTATAGAGGTCTGCTGGGTTATATGGAAGGAGTTCCAACCTACAGAAATCAAGTAGGTTATCAAGATCATTAAAAATTTTAACGACTTCCGGCTTCATCATATATTATCCTTATTAGTATTTGATAAAAGAACCATTTTCTCCGTCTTCGGAGATCTCAATCCAAACCTCACGATCTGGATACTTGCCAATGATTTGAGCATGAAGTTCATCACTCATCATTTCGCAACTCTTGTAGTCTAACGTCAGTACACTTTCGTTGTAAAGTTTTTCGAGCCAACGCTTGAACTGAATAAACTCAATATCTCTGTCATTGTGTGTGACATTAATCCATACACGGAAATGAAAGATGTGACGATGGGGGTAACCCAAAAAGCTAACATCATATTCATCACCTGTGGCAAGATTGATATCTGTTAGAGCCGCAGGATATTTGTGAATCCCTTCCTTACGGAAAGTAACCCAAATCATTTTATTAGGGCGGATGTCTTGTTTAATAATCATTTGACAATTTCATCATTATTATATTTTGACCAGTCTGTAAATTTACTACGATCCATTAGTGTGTGTAGACTGTGGGACCACACACCGGGATTAGTTGCCTTAAAATCTTTGTCATCAATTTTAAGCATTGTATTATAATTCCAAAGTTTTACATAAGGAATTGGCACACGGATTTGCGGAATAAAATTATCATGCTCGCAAAGTCCACCTTCGTGAAATTCTTCAACTTGATTTAAGGGAATATCTAAACTGCATAGATAATCTTTTTCTAGGAAATATCGAATCATATTTTCCCAAGCAGTATGCTCTTCTGGAACACTAGGGTTATAACTATGGTTAGCACCAAAAAAGATGTGCTTAATATGTTTTGACGTATCGTTATATGAATTCTGTTCGTTTAGAATATGTTCAATAACTTGTTCGTGTTGGACACCGGTAACAAATAATGTACGCATACCAAATGCAGGAGTATGTTCAACTTCGTTACCAATAAAAAGATCAACGCCATCAACAGACCCTTCGGAATAATCACGTTTCATCTTTTTTTCCCTGTTCGTATTGTTTAATCATACGATATACTGGTTCCATCTTTGTTTGGAATACATCTGGACAAGCATCTGAAGCCCGATCCATATCCCAATCGCTAGGATAATGCCTAAGGACACCCCTAGCCTGGCTTCTTATGATTGCCGGAACTTTAGGCGTTTTTTGAGGATCACAAAGATCCAGTAAAAACTGCCTAGCCATTCTTACTGCACGATATCGTTCGTCAGGAAGGGTCATTCTTTTACCTGTGATTCTAGCTGGTTTAATAATGTTTCTTCTTCTTCGGTAAATTCTTCACCGTGCTCTGATTGTACTGTATTTGGTTCAACTTCGTCAAATAGTTTGGCAAAGTTTGTACTAGAGTTCATGGTCTTCTTACCAGTAGCACCTCTAGTACCAATGATGCTCATCCAAAAGCGACTGTATTCATCAACTACTGCATCGGCAGTAGCACGATCGCTGGTAGCAAAGATAGCTTCAACAATATCTCTAAAAAATAATCGATCAAATCGTTCTTCAACTAACATTGCAGGAAACACACCGTTGTCATACTGTCTATTGGCTTCTTGTACAGCATTAATATGACTCCACACATTATGTCCCATTTGGATAGCATAGCTAAAGCTATCCCAAGATGTTTTGCCTTCCTTACCGATCTTATTTAGATCTCCAGGAGCATAGATACAAACATCTTTTATTTCAACTTGGTCAATGATTGGGCTGGATTCAAAATTTTTGAATATTCCGTCTTGAATGACGACGTCTTTGAATAACCGGTTATCTCTGGCATATCGCTTGTCATCTGCGGAAGGGACCATTCTGTAGACCCATTTTGTTCTATCCGCTGTCTCGGTCTGGATGTAGATTTGGCCGTTTGCGGTTGCGAGGAATGGACTCGCACAATCAAACGATATGGTGAAGTTTTCATTATGATATTTCCTTACTGCTCGTTGAATGTCTGTTAGAAGAGTTGCCCACTCTAATTTACTAGTTCCTAAAAAGTGCATCCAATCTTGTTTGCCTTTTTCTAATAGACCATCAAACCTTAGAGCAACTAACCGCTTTAGTACAAGGTGTATGTCGCACATGTTTTGACCACCCATTCCCCAACCGTTGAAATGTTCGTTAGGGAATTTTTTAGGATCGCAGTAGTGTTTCATACGCTGATACCAATCTTCTGCATCTGTGTGATTTTCACCTTGTAAGACGTTTAAGAACTTACAGTTACCATTGCGGTTCTTGATAAAATAGTCGTTGTTGATGTATGTACCTTGAACTGCTTCTGCATAGGTGGTAATACCTGTTGCCCTTTGACCTGCAGGACTACGGGCTACCCAAGCAGGGATATCAAGAATCATACCATAGTCCATGAGACTATCCATCCAAGTTAACACTTGACTTCGTTTCTTTTGTGCTTTAGGACAGTTGGGATCTTTCCAGTCGGCTTCCCATACACCTTTACCAATCTGGAAACCACCTGAGTCTCCTAAGACCCAACTTGTTGAGCGATCTCTATTGCGGAACATGTCCTCACTATGATCAACTTTGTTTAGATCTAAATTGGCATGTCCTGCTGAGTACAAACACCAGTTATAGTAGAACAGACCTTTCTCTGGTTCTAGGTAATTAAGACTTTCAACACCATTGGTAAACGATGCAGGAATACGGGCAGGATCTACATAATTGCCGTGGCGTTGTTTACCTATAAATGTAGCATAGAAACCGCTAGTTGCAGGTAAAAATATTGCGTAGTCTTTTTGGCTAGCGGTTAAGTTTTTATTCATCTAATTTTATCCAAAATTCGTAATAGGGATCGTAAGCCCAACCTTTAGGGGGGTCGACAGGGTCATAATTTTCTGGATGAGAAAACGGATTTGGTTCAGGCCTATATTTTTTATTATAAGTTTCTTGTATTTCTTTTCTAATAGTAGCCTCGCAGTATTCGTGAGCATACTTTCCTTCAATATATTGATCAAAGTTAATACCGTTACCAAATAAAAAATTTAAAAGTTTTTTCATTATACTAGGTTTTTCGCTAACACCATGCAACTGATCCATGCCCAAATAGTGTTAAATCCTACAAGAGTAGGTAGCAATTTTTTATTGCTAGCCCAAATAAGTGTTAGACTTGTGAACAAAGTTAAAAAGTATAACCACCATATTTGTATGCCAAATATTAATCCGGGAATAATGATAACGGCTTTAGCCGCCCAACTTAAAAATTCCACAGTATTATAGTTGGTCCAGTATTCCTTTGTAAACCACATGCCATAGCAGGCTTCAATGTTTTTCCATCCTGTGTGATGATAAACAATTCCGCATAGGGCTAAAAATGCTAGGCAAGCGGATATAATTTGAATATCAGTCATGATTACTTGCTCTGTGCAGGTAATGTATAGTTGTATTCAGCCATACCACTGTCAACTGTAATCTGTAAAGCACCAACGTCGGCAATACGCATGGTCTTGTCTCCATCGAGATTAAGAATACTCATAACAGCGTTTACTGGCCAACTCCATGTTTGTTTTAATTTACCAGTTACACCTGCGTGAAAAGTAAAAGATCCTGCGTGTGTACTAGCATCACCAAAACTAAACACCAGGTTGTCATCTTTAGTAGTGACTTGGAATACGGGTTCTTCAGTATGAGCCTGTGCTTGAAACTTTAGACGTTGAATACTTGCAACACTTGGTTGGAATTCAATATCCCACTTAGCACCTTTGAACTTAACGGTCTTTAGTTTTTCGTTAATAATTTCGCTATTCATAAAGCGATAGTCGTTGACAAAGTCAGCACTTTTGTTTTCAAAATGTATGCCTGTAGGAATCTCTTCTCCATTTCTATTCTGTCTAGTGACGTTGATAGTTGCATCTTCTTTGTATTCTGGACATTTTAGATGGATGCTTAACTTATCAAGATTAGGCATTCCGAACGTTCCTTCAAAGTCAGGAACCACAGTATGTGTTTTTCCGTTTACAACAACTGATCGATCTTCAGCCATTGATTCGATAACTGTATCTGAATCAGATCCTGTAATTTTAACTAGAGGTAAAAATCCTAGGCTATGTGTATGAGCAACTAGGTCTTGTAAAATATCTTTCATATGAGTCTCCATGTTTGTTGATTATATTTAGGTTTTTATTAAAAGTCAAGAGTTTTTCTAACTTTTTTGTTGTACTCTATAGCCGTTTTTAAAATAGTAACGGCCTCTCCAATTTGATCAGTCCAGTACAAAAATGCTGATGTGTCTTTAGGGAAACAATGCCCACCCCATCCACGATCACCATCGGGACCTGGAACCATAGTATGATCGCCACCTATGCGAGGGTCCTGACTGATTAAATGTCTTACAGTTTCAAAATCCATGTTTGCTTTCTGGCACACATCGTATAGTTGATTAAAGAAACCAGTTTTTAAAGCTAGAAAACTGTTTATAGAGTATTTTACCATCATAGCTTCTGTACTAGTACATTGAAGAGCAATTTTACAGTTTGGTAATGACGTTAAAAATAATTCTTGCCAAAAACATTCAGGATCTTCTCCGCCAAGTATTACATATTTTTGATTGAGAAAATCTTGATTGGCTGTTCTAGCTTTTAAGAACTCTGGACTGAATACTAGACTGTGGTCTGAAAACAATTCTTCTATAGCTGTTACTGCACCTGGACTTACTGTACTTTTTATCAGTGCCGGCATGAATACAGGCACTTGGTCTAATACATCAATAATATTTTTAGGGTCACAAAACCCTCGATCAGTATTAGGAGTAGATACACAAATAATAATTCCGTCGGCATCTGTGTGATCGCTAATCTTTAAATCGTTTACTTTTGGATCTATAATAACAAGATCATGTTTGCCCTTAAAGGCAGACACAACCGCTTTACCTACAAATCCGTATCCTGCAATTATTAATTTCATATCAAAACTCAAAAAGGCTGTTAAATGTATTCTTTTCTTCTGTACTGGTAATGTCCCAGTTAAGAACACCAATTAAGTTATCTAACTTGTTATCAATAATAGTCTGCTCCATTTCTGCATGATCAAATGGCAGGTCTTTAAACCATTGTGGCAGTCTTAATTCGTCAACTGGATATGCTACTGATGTAAATCCTAACGGATTAGGTTTAAGTTTACAGACAATTACTTTAGCACCGTCTGTGATGTTCATTGAGTATTTGTCTCCAAACATACGTTTGAGAGTATTCCAGTTAATACTAGCACGAACGTGTCCTGGCATATTTGCCTTACCTTGTTTGGCTTCTTTGGCCTGATACTCGGTAATGTTGTTAGCACGTTTAGGGCTACCTTTTTCCCAACCGGGACGTCCTTTAAATTTAATTCTAAATTCGCTAATGTAGTCTAGTACTTCTTGTTCGCTAGATCCAGTTAGCACACGTTCAAGTACATCACTTAAAAAGTCTTGAATGAATTCTGGAGTGTCACTGCGCTTGAGATCTAAACCCATGGCCTTGATCTTGCCCGGCTTACCTTCTACATCTGTACGTTTGCCTTCTTTATCATAATAAAGAACAGCATATCGCTTTTTAGTAATGAACAAGGCCTTTGATCCAACAATTTCACGACCTGCTTTGATAACTTCGCCACGGGTCTTAGGTACGTGGAATGCATCTAACATAAACTGAGGAAACGTTGTGTTAACTTCTTCACCTATTTGATCATATAGACCAACAACAGTTTCTTTAGTCCAAGGGATAGATCCTTTTTCAATATCCTGTTTAAGTGTTGAGTAAGCAGTAAAATAACAACTGTCAGTATCACCGTAGATAATAGCTCGTCCAACGTGATTATATTCGCCAGCAATGATTTCGTTTACTTTACTAGCCATGTGTTTGGCAATGCTACGACCAGTTAGTGTAGTACTTTGACCAATTCTATTGTCAAAGAAACGACAACCGGGGTTAAGAATAGCACCGTACAGACTGTTAAGGTTAATCTTTTTAACCAACTGACGCTTGTCCCAATACTCTTCTTCAATTTTATTTCCTGCTTTAATTGATTCTTTAAGTTTGGCCTGCATTTCTTTACGTTCAGCATACCAACGCTTTAGTAATCCAGGAATGATTCCTTCTTTTTCATATGTAAAGATAGTACCATTGGCTGAAATCATCCAAGGTTGGTTACTGTCAAAGATTAACTTGTATACTTCTGCGGCACTTAGCACATCGTTAGATCCGTCTTCCCAGTCTATGGCAATTTCTGTTCCAATTTCTTGATTCATTATTGCAGTATATTCTAGCGAACCAAACACACCTTCCCAAGCGGCAGCAAATGATTTGCCCTTGGCCATTTGACTTTCGATAAATTCTTTAGTCATTGTTGGACGTAGCTGTCCAATAATTGTCTCTGGGCCCATGTTAAGGGCACGAATTGCTGAAGGATACAGTGAGTTAATATCTAATGAACCAACCCAGTCTTGTAACCCTTCTTTAGGATAGGCAACATACGCACCAGCGGCCTGCTCGTTTTCTCTTTCGCTCATTTTTGGTCTGTTAGGAACAACCATGTTTCTACGATGTGCTTCGTTGATGATAGCCTGTTCAGTAACGGCCACAGCACCCATAGTTGTTTGTAGCAGTACTGTGTTTTCATGAGCCAGTGTATTGGCAAGATCTAAAAATTTAAGTTTTTTATCTAGTTTGTCTAATAGCGCACAGTCTTGTCTGTTATATTCAATGAATGTTTTAAAATCATGATTGTATAATTGATCAAGACTGCCTTCATACGGTGTCTTTCTTTCGTTTAATTCGTATTCGGCAATGGCGTCTAGTCTATAACTATGACGCTCTTCATAGGTATATTTTCGATACAGCTCTAAACTGTCTAAATGTACACGACCAATAAAATCAAATGTAACACTTTCTCTACCAAACTTTTCGTATTCACGTTTTTTAGGATATTGATTCCACAGACAGAATCTACGTGTATCATCTTTGCTTAATACTTTAGCAACACGGTTAACAGTATAGGGAACGTCAAAGCCCTCACTGTTCCATCCACTAAGGATATCAGCATCTTCAATAAGAGTTAAAAATGTATTAAGTAGTTCTGCTTCTGTTTTAAACAGAATAGTATTAGGAAAGTCTTTGATCTGCTCCTGTGCTTGTTCCATAGTAAGAGTCTTTGGAGGAACTGCAAGGCAGATTAACGTATCTAACCATTGTAAGTGAACAGCAATAGCAGTAATAGGCATGAACGCATCGTCTGGGCTTGCATAGCCGCGTTCTGGATCAAAGTCTACCTCAATATCAAAGAAAGCAACATTAAGTTTTGGTGCGTCTTGATTTAGATAGTGTTCACTTAGACAGACAAATATTGGATTAATGTCAGCTTCATAAATTTCTTTATGGCTGTTGATTTTTAATTCTTTGTGGAAGTCTTTGGTGTTTTTACAAACTACTCGAGTAACTGGATCACCGTATATAGATGTCTGTTTTCCCTTTGGGTCTTTGTAGTAGAAGGTGTGCTTAACAGGATGCTCTTTATATTCCCGCTCACCTTTTTTATTTCGTTCAACAATTTTGATGATGTCTTCATCTCTGTTGAACCATGCGTCAACGTAACTCAAATTTTTATCTCCTATGCAATTTATGGCTTGCAAATACCTAATGTGCGGATTGTGGCCTCGCCTGCCTTCTATATTATTTAATTAGCATTCTTACTAGACCAACGCTGTCAATTGTGACCAGCAATAAGTAGTTAGCAATCATTCCAAAACTACCTCTAGTCCAAGCGGCCCATGCGTACATCGCACATCCTAAAATCCAAATAGGATATAGAATAATCAAGGGAGGAGTTGGGACTGTAAGAGCCATAGTTATACTACATCCTATGCTAATGGCCCATGCTACTACTTCAATAAAAAATCTAAAGGGATGTTCTTTGTAATCAGCCTGTATCCATTTAAAAATATCTAAAATTATATTAATCATTTTTGTTTATCCAATTTGCTATAAAATTGTCTGACTGGTAAAAAGAAAACAAATCAAAATCTTTTATAGACACCCTAGAATTATCTTCAAGTATTGCGGCAAAAGAATTACTACCGTAATACAGTGTAGTTGATTCGTGTTTGATTTTATTATTCAAATAGTCCTCGTCTTTGTTATATTTAAAAATTAGTTGTTTATATTCTGGTTTAAAATCTTTTAAACATGTTAGTTTAGGTTGTTCATGATAGACAGCCCAATTTTGCATATCAATTCCTGAAAAAAATGTAGTTGAGTTTGGCAAAGTTAAGAATCTCATTCTAAATTTTTCTAAGGCATATTGCCATCTCCAATTAAATCCAACCCACCACGAAAAATCGTAGGTGGTTTTAATTGGTCTATTTGACATTTTAGCAGATTCTACAAAAATGTCAAACCAGCAATTTGCCGATTCGATAGACATTTTTTTATGTGTAAAGAACTTTGTTATGTTTTCTCTAGTAGCTGGTTGATTAAGATAGTCTTGCCCAAATATTTGTAGCATTTCACTACTGAAGTCATAACCGTATAATAAGTCACCGTGTTCTGCACTTAAAATAAGTCCGTCAATACTACTGTATTTTAATTTTTGAATGGTATTTTCTGTTGATACAATGTTAGATAAGGGCTGTAGTAATTTAAAAAAATTATAATTTTCTTTTATACTGTCTTGGTTGCATACTATGTATAGTTGTTCTTTGTGTATTCCAGCTAATAATAAAGATACAACAACAAATGTTGAGTCAATACCACCACTCCAAAGTACATATAGTGGTTTATTTGTTTTTATAAGATCTAGTGATCTTTTATAACTAGCTGCCTCAATATCTATACTGTTTGATGAAGACGCAAGAGCGTATTCATCTGTAGATATACTCTTAAAGGGTAATTGAATAATATTAGATCGGTCAACTAGCCAAGAATCGCTGATGATACCATGTACCTGTCTAAACAACTCAACATCTTTTTTTGTGCTTGAGAAACTAATTCCTCGCTGGTCTTTTAAAGGTAACGAAGTTGACACAATTAATTTCATTCTCTAGATCCAAATCTAAATTCAGCTTCTAGTTGAATAAACAGAGCTTCCTCCATTTGATTTTGATCAGTAACTGAGTTAATAATTTCAGAATACTTATTCCATAGTGCATGGATACGCATAACTGATATACTAGAAGATTCATAATACATCTTTAATTCTTGGTAAGCATCGCTTGGAGTTTTATTGTTGATATCCGCCCACTCGATAATAGAATGACTGTAGTTACCGTTGTCTGGGTTACAGTTATACAATTCTTTACTTAAAAAATTTAAGAAAATTTCATCTCCAATAAAATGTTTTACACGTGATAAGTATCTTTCGCATCGTTGTTCTAGCACCATCAGAGCATCTGCTCTAGTATTGCCTAGTTTTCTTTTTTCGAGCCATGTCTCTGTTAAAAATTCTTTTGGTAAATCAACTAGATCAAAAAAACGTTTACTTGGAGTTTCATCAACAATTTTAGCAACATTACATTCGCTTGAGATAAAACCAGTATTAATTATTTTACTGCCTCTTCGAATAAGTTGAAAATTAGTATTTAGGTTGTCTCTGTATGTATTAATGCCTCCAACAACTCCCACATATGGATAAAATATCACCATAGGAGAAGTATTTAAAATACCTTTACTTACAGAATTGGCTATAGAGATAGTAGGGCATCTGGTAACGACCCCAAATGTTTCTTGATCAACTACTAAAAAGAGATATTGTTTTGTAGCATCAAGCATTGGGCGACCTTAAAGTATTGACTGCTTCTAAAGGTTCTGTTCTACCTTTATCTTCTTTTCTAGTAATTACAACGCAAGAACCGTCCCAATCAGACTGTGCTCGACCCTCCCAATGTTCGGGGCCTTCTCTTACTTCTTCATGTTCACTAGTATCTCTTTCCACAATACTATCTCCTCTGCTATGCGCTTTTCAAATGCAAATTTTCCAATGTATGATTCGGGAATAATCATATAATTTTGCTGTAGTTTGGCCCTTGTTTCTTTTTTCTGTGCAATATCTGTTATTAGATCATGATAGAATTTATGTATTGCAGGATCAGCGCCTTTGGGCAATGCTAGACCCCAACTAGCTTCTACCTTAGTATGAAATCCTTTGATCTTTTCTGTGAATGTAGGCACATTAGGCAAGGATGGAAATCTGCTATCTCCGCTGATCGCAATAATATTAATTCTGTCAGAGTCAACAAATGGTGCCGCTACGGCTAATTGAACTACTCCGTATCTAATATGATTTCCTGCAACATCTTTAATGGCATCTGAACCAGATTTATAATTTACAGTTACAAGATCCTTATCGCCTTTTGTTGTTTGTTGTACAAGATATCTGGCAGCTACTTCAAAAAATAGACTAGGTGTAGCAATAGTGAGATTATTTTTATTAGATGCTATGTCTTTTCTAAACGCTTCTATAGTTTTAACCCCAGATTTTTTGCTAGAAATCAATACCATAGGGCCAGCAGCTATTGTAGTAATTGGGTCAACTCCTTTATTTTGAATCAATTCGGGGGTAGCAATAGGTGCAATAGTGAACAAAGACGAGGCTGTAGCCCATAATGTATACCCGTCTGGCTTAGCATTGTTGGAAAACCAATTCATAGCAATTGCTCCGTTGGCTCCTGCTTTGTGTTCTAAAATAACATTGTATCCTTTTGACTCTAAGGCTTCTATATACGGCCTTAATGCTTGGTCTGTAGCGCCAGGATTAAATCCAGATATAATTGTTATTGGTCTTTCTGTTGGTTGGAATGCAACCGCTATACTGCTAAAAAATAAAAGTGTTCCTGCTAATAGATTTTTTAACATGTTAGATCCTCTTAGTAATATCTAAAATTGCTTCAATTTCTTCCCAATCTTCATTGTAAGCGGCCCAGTCACCTTTGTGTGCAATTTTAATTGCTTTATTAATAACGCTTGGCTTAACTTGTAGCTCTTCTGCTACTGCTTTTACAGTATCTTTCAAACCTTCTTGTAAATCTTCAATTTCTCTAAGAACTGTGCTTCCTTCTGCAATTAGTCTTTCTAATTTGGCTTTTTCTTCTGCACCGTATGAACGTCCTGACATAATAGATCTCCTTGTCTGTGATTATATAATAGTTATGTTGTAAAGTCAATAGCAAGGTCAAAAAAAATGGCAGAGTCAATCTGCCATTTTAGTTAGATGAACAATTTATTTTGCAGTGGCCTTAAGAGCATCTAATTGAGCCTGTGTAGCTTTTACATCATCGGCCATATCTGGATCGTTGGCATATTTGGTAATTAGTTTTTCCATTTCAGCCATTTCGTCTGCGTAATATCTAGTTAAATTTGCTTTAGAAGCAGTTCTTGCTGGAGCATCAGCTGGTTTAGCCGCATCAGCTGGTTTAGCCGCATCAGCTGGTTTAGCCGCATCAGCTGGTTTACCAGGACCTGATTGTCCAACACCATCTGCTGCCGCATTGCCTGCTTGTTGTTTAAAATGGGCTAGTAGTGCTAGATTAGAAGCGGCAGTACCTGCTTTGTATTTGCCTGCACCTAGTGCCTTATCAACAAATGCTTGATCGAGTCTATTTTGTTTAGTTACACCTAATTTAGCAAGAGCCTGACCAGTTGGACCATCTGCACCGCCTGCTGACTGTTGACTTCTAGGAGGTTGTTCTCTTCCTGCTTGAGTAGGATTACCCTGTCTAGCAAGTCTTGCCTTTTCTGCGCGATCATATGATCCATCGTCTGTAGGTTTATCCTTGTCACCCTGAGAACCTATAACAGCCGCACCAATTGCTGGAGGAATAGTAGCCGCTCCAACTTTTTGAGCTATTTGGCCCGGTGTAGGTCTTGTTGGAATATCTCTCCAAGGTACATCAGTTATATCATCGGCTGCTCCGCCACCACCTGGTTTAGGTACAACGGCACCTCCAGGTCTTGGTGCTGGAACTCCGCCACGAACTGCCGGAACACCTGCTTCAATTAACAGTAACTTTTCTCTAATACGACTCATGCTTTCGCTTAAAGAAGTTGGTGCTGTTTCTTCTAAATCACTGTCTGATGCAACAGGTGGTTTTTTAGTTATGGTTACAAGTTCCTTCATTCTAGCACGATCTTTTTCTTTATCAGTATCTGTTGATGTTATCTTTGGCTGATCTTGTACTGGAAAACTTTGTGCTGTACCTGCACCGGCTAACTCGTCTAATGCAGCCTGAGCATCTTGAAGAGCCGCAATAACTTCTGGGTCGTCAATGTCTGCTAACTCTGCCATGATCTTTCTCATTAAGGCAACTTCATTTTGAAACTTGCCTACAGCAATTGTCATACCGTTGCCAATTGGCTTTTGTACAGTTGGTCCTGTTCCTAGGGTTACTTTCTCGCTGAGTTCGTAACCAAATTCTTCTTTAACAATTTTACTTAAAGAAAGGTGTAGTGATTCTTTAGTTAATCCTGACTTATCCCAACCCTTAGGTTGAGCAGGCTTTCCTGCTGTTGGATTAGAAGAAGCTCCAGCATTTGGTCTTCCAGATTGGCCAGGTGCACCAGTTTGGCCACCCTCCTTGGATCTAATCTTTGCTGTTAACTGTTTTAATTGACCTACACGTTTTTTAATAAATTCATTACTGACATTCTGTGCGTTAACTTTAGCAGAATCTCCCTTGCTGGTTTGAAATTCTTGACTGGCCTTACCGCCACTTAGGAAGTCTGTTAATCCAGCAGGACCCTGTGCATTATTAGGAATTAAACCTGCTTTCTGTAGAGCAAGGGTATCATCTCTGTTAGGTGGAGCAGTTCTTGGGCTGTTTGGTTTAGAATGGAAATCAGCATCACCTTGAGCAATAACAAACTCGCCTTGGCTGTTCATTAGTCCAGGAAGTCCGTTCTTAGCAGCCAATGCGGCCAGTGCATCGTTGCCAGCTGTGCGTGGATCTAATGTTAGGAATGCTCCCATACCGCCTGCTTTCTTTTTTGCGGCCGCGGCATCCATTGCCTGTTTTTCTACTGCTTGAACTGACTGCAAAGTTAATGTTGCTTCAGTAATTTGTTCTAATTTATTAATGATACTTCTAATATCCATTTTTATATTATCCTTTGCTACTAGCTCTTAACATCCATGCATGTTTCTTATGAGAATCTAAACGTCCTGCAATAAAATCTGCTAGGCCTTGTTCGTTTGCTGAATCTGCTAGATTAAACACTTGTGCTAATAATTCTATAATTTTTGTGTTATCATCCATGAGCTCGGTTATCATTTGAGCCGCAGGCACAACACCCTGCGGTTCTTCAACGACAGTTAGTTCTTGAAATCTTCCAAGACTCATAGGTGCATACGATCCTAATGCACGTATTTCTTCACCAAACTGATCGATACTGCCATATACCTCTTCGTAGATTTTGCCAAACAGATCGTGATACTGTAAAAACATTGGACCTTCAACATTAAAGTGAAAGTAATGCGCCTTCATATAAAAGGCAAAACTGCTAGCCATAGCAGTTTTCATTGATTGCTTTAACTCGTCCATTACTCGTCGCCTTCATTTACTGGCACACAATTAGGAACTGTACGGCCACCTTTCTTCTTCGTGCCAACGGGCTTGTAACCTTTCCAGCATGGATTAGTATTTTTTAATGTTTTTTTCTTTTCTTCTACTACATCGGTCTTAACATCGTCACTTTCAGCCATGTCCATTGCTTTGTTTTTATGTTTAACTTCGCCCTGTTTTTGAGCTTTCTTTTTGTCCTTATGTGCTCCTGCGGCACCACCGCCTATTGCGGCATTGGCATTTTTAGCCACAGGATTACGTGGCTTTGGAGGTTGTTGGCTTTTAACTTCTTGAAGATGCTCGTCAAGTTTGTTTTTTAAATTATCAATTTGATTAATATCTTCTTCTTCAACTAGTTTTAAATATGTTTTAAACAAACTAGGTGTTTCATCTAGTTTAACAGGCGTAGGCTTTGGTGTATTCATGTACACAATATTTTCAGCCTGTGAAAGACGATTAGTTTTTGTGTTTTTACCTTCTGTAACTACCTGTAAAAATTTTTTCATGTCATTAGAACCTTCTACAGGCTTCTCTGAAGCACCGTCTAAGGCCTGTAGAATTTTCTTCATGTCCATTTTATAGTCCTGCTAACATTTTTAAATTTGATAGATCCTGACTTTCTTTCATTGCAGGATTTGTTGGGCCCGGAGCTTCCTGACTCCAACGCTTGCCTTTGTTAGGACCAGATGTAATTACTGGATACTGTCCATCTTTACCCTTTGGTGGAGGAGCTGTTGCACCGTCATCGTTCTGAGGAACAGTAGTTGTTTTTGATCCTTTGTTACCAAACTGTTTTTCAGCAGCCATAGTTGCATGGCCTTTAATGCCGTCTGGTTTAAGATTTGCACCTTTGGCATTTAATTCTTTTTGTAGTTTTTCTACTTTTGGATCTGGCGCTGCCTCTAATTTTAATTTTGCTTTAGCAATTGCTTCCTTAACCTTGGCTTTCTTTTCTGGCAAGCCTTTGTGCTTGGTACTAGCGAAATCTTCAGCAGACTTTTTGCTCATACCTTTAGCAGCCTTAGCAACTTCCTTGCTGGCAGGCTTCTCGCCCTTCTTGGCGGCATGTACCATTCCCATGAATTTTTGTTGTGCTTTGCTAACAGCCTTTTCTGAAACTACTTCTGATTCATACATACCGCCACATTCTTTTAGACCATGCACTGGACATTTTTTACCTTTTGGTGTGTGGTTGCATTTTTCATCGGATGCTTCTTTAACTTTGTCTTTCTTAGCACGTAGTTTGGCAAAATCATCGCCATCTAACTTACCGTTCTTATTAGCATCTAACTTAGTTTGACCGCCTTTTAAACCTTCGTTGGTTTTCTTACTTACTGCTTTTGATACAGCAGTGCGTCTCTTCTTTAGGTAGCTGTCAGTTTTATCTTTCTTACCATCATTGTTGATGTCATCATCTTCTTTGCCAACTGGATCTAATTTAGCTTCACTGACTTTCTTACCATCTTTTACACGAGTTACGGAACCCTTACCAAAACGTTTTTCCCAAGCCTTGCCTTGTTTTTCTTCTGCTTTGTCAGCGGCTTTGTCACCTGCTTTTTCGGCAGCTGACTTTGACTTAGCCTGACTTGCTGGCTCAGTGTGTGGCTCATCTGAGAAACGATCTGGATTTTGTTTGTGACGAGTAACACCTTTCTTAGAACGATCAATTTCACCACCAGTTGAAGATTTTTCTTCTTTAACAGCTTTCTTAGCCATCTTTTCAGCTTGCTTCATCTTAAGCTTCTTGATAGTTTCTTTAGCTTCTAAAAGTTTATTCTTTAACTCGGCTTTCTGTTCTTCTGAGTATACATCGCTATTTTCTAGTTTTTCACCGTACTCTGTAAATTTCATTTCGTACTCTAGATAGTGATATACGCTGGCAATGTAATCTGCAGCCTTGGTAATTTTAGCTTGAACCCAGCCTTCTAATTGCTGGTTGCCATCTAGCATTTTAAACAGTTTATAGCTGTAATTGGCTAATTTGTATAAATCAGCCTTGGCCATTGCGCCTTCGTGGTCTGCTGGCATAGCTGATTGTGGTTCGTTCATATCGTGCATGGTAAAAAAACTCCGTAGTCTTATATTTAGCGTTTGATGCTTCCGCCGGTCATTAGATTATCGCCGTCTAGTGCGTTATCTGTAGGTTTTTGCATTTTAGGGCTATCGTTAGGGTATACTGCGCCTACTGACATATTGCCCGCAGAAGTTGTGCCAGCTGAGGCTGTTTCAGCAACATCATCTTCTGATTTTTTCGTTAGAAAAATTTTGCCCTGTAATTCTGGTTTATTTTTAAGAATAGCAAGGGCGTAGTTATTAGCACCGCGTTTCCAGTCAAAGGATTTAGGCTCTCCTTTGCTCTTTAAAATTTTACCGTTAATCTTTAAGTACCAAGGTCCGCGATCTCTGTCAATTTGTTGTTGACGGAAATTGCGTTCAAAGTTTGGATCGTCTTCGTGGCCTAATTCGTGTTGTAGCTCTTGACGTTTAAACTCTCGCTTGTCGTAGTCCATTTGACGTTGTTGATCACGCTCATAATCCATGGGGTTATAATAACTGCTTCTTCTACGTCCGTACATTTCTGTCATATTTTCTTGTAAAATTTCAAATGCTTTCATGTCATTTCCTTATTCCAGGTCCAATTGGTTTTTCTCCTGTAAGTTTAGGTAAACTAAACCAAAGTTGAAACCATTCTGGTGTACCAGGCTTTATATTATGTTTTTTCTGTAGCTCACCTTTTTCATTGCCAGTGAGGCTAATATTACTACCGCCGTATGGATCAACAGGATCGTATTTTAAATATCCCTTAAACTCGTTAATGCCTGCTAGTCGTTTAATATCTTCTAATTCTGACATTATACACCATACTTATTTTTTTTACGCTTTGGAACTGGACTAGTTTTATTTGTACTGTCTAATTCTTGACTTCGGTTATCACCGCGGTTTAAATCTTTATGTTTAGCACCCACTGCCTTATATGCTTTTTTAAGCATTTGAGATTCTGCATCAGTATACGGATGTGTTGATTTCCATTTACCAATCCAACTAGATTGATCAATTTCTGGATCGTTAGTACCATCTGTTCCTGCAACAGCCATACCAAGTCGATACATGGTATAATCGCTGTTCCATCTATCACCGTCAGTGACTAAGTGCATACCTCTAGTTGGCTTATGCTGTCTCTTAGTTAACTTTGCCTGTTTAGCTTCAGACATAATAGCATCTTCAATCTCGTCAAATGCTTCTTTGACAAGTCCAAATGCTTTTAAATTCTTGTATGGAGTTGATGCATTAACATCAGCAGTGGTATTTTGTTTTGTGATAGTACCAACACCTGCTGCCTCTTCGTTCTTTGCTGTTTTAGCAGCCTTGGCAGCTTTTCTAGCCATTGAAGCTAGTATTTGATCTTTATAAGGTAAGAGATATTTTGCCACAAGGTCAAAGAATGGTTCTCCCATTACTGGAGTTTCACTGCTAACACCTGCGGCTTGTGTGAATTTTTTTCTATTACCTTCTAAGACTGCGGCTCGTAAGTCAGTAGCTGAACTAACTCTGTCAGCTTTACGCCATTCAATCTCTTTAAAGTTATAATATCCGTGTCTTCCTTCTTTACCGTTTTCTTTTTGTATACCTGGAACATAAACCAATTTGTCTTTTTCGTCAGTAACAATGTATAATTTTACAGGCCCGTGCTTTTTGTACACGTAAGTAGCTAAGGTCCACCATGTCTGTTCACTAACCACGTGACCCTCAACTCCGCCCCATATAGCTTTCATGCATTCAACTTTAACATCAAAAGGTAGCGGGTCTGTAGGACCAATTGTCGCTTGATTTGTGCCCACATACCACATAGGGCTTTGCGATGCGGCAATCCATGCGCCTTTGTGTCCAACATGTGGCGGATTAAAACGACCAAATATAATAGCAACTTCTTGGTCAGATTCTTTTTCTTTTTCTTTTGCTTGCGCCTTAACACCTGCACTTATTTTTGCTCCTACTCTTTGTCCAAGACTTTGAGTAGCAGGAGCGGCCTTGGCAATATCGTCTCCGGCTTTTGCAACATCGTCAACAGATCGAGCACCAAGTTTCCCTAATGCTAGACTTGCCTCTGTTGTAAAAAATTCTCTTAGTTTCATAATTAATTTCCTGCCGGCACCCATGTAGTTGGAACAAGTTTAATTTTTCCAAATTTATGATGTTTCTGTGGATATCTAACATGACCTTCTCCGTTAGTATCCCATATTTCTCTTCGAGGCTGTTGTTTAATAGCGGCATCGTATGCATCTTTCATATTTCTTATTTCTTTTATAAGATAAAAAATAGCATCTAGTCCTCCGGGGTGTTCTTGAACCATATTAATAATATGACGTTGCTTGGGTTCACTAATACCTTTCTTTTTCATCCATTCAACAAAATCATGACCAGAGAGCTCTGCAAAGTCTCTAGCCCCTGTAGCATGTTCTTTACTCATTTGATTAAAGAAAGGATAAAAGACACCGTTCTTATCTGCATTAGGCAACGAGTCTAAGAACGCATCAACAGCAGGACCGTACTGATCAGCATATTGAATAGCTTCTTCAATTTCATCAAGGACGGATTGATCTACTTCTGGAGCAGTTTCTGTATAGATAGGACCTTGAACGATTAATCCAGGAGTCCCGTTAAACATTTCAAAATCATCTAACGGTTCTTGAGCAGACTCGTCCATACCAAACTCTGGATAATAAGCATGACCAACTACCATAACTTTTGCTTGAGCTATTCTTTTTCCTAACTCGCTGCCTGCATCAACGTGATAACAGGTTTTGCTTCTTGGGTTTGGACAGAATGTAAAAATACCGTTAGGGTATTCAGCTCCACCGTCGTCTAATCTTTTGTTTAGTGCAGGGTCTACGCCATATAAAGAGTCTGCATATACAAAGCCAACAAAGTCTTTTGGGGTTGCGGCATCAAACAACGGATATAAGTTTGCAAAGTTTTGTGCAAATGACTGTCGAGCCTTTTGTTGCTCTGGTGTGCCTGGTTTTCCGCTTTGGTTAGCAATGAAGTCTTTTACTGCGGCAGGACTGTCTGTCTTAACACCTCTACCCCAACCGTTATGACCTGCTAGTATCAGTGGTCCGCCTTTGGTTTCTCTACCCCAGTAGACCTGAGGATTTCCGTCCCACTTTCGACGAAGTGTTGTTGAACCTGGTTTTTCTTCAACTATCTCTTTAAAATGGTTAAGTGCTTCAAGAGTTCCCTTATGACCTTTAAAGAAAACAAAGTGTTCTGGATGATTAAACGGACGTCCGTATTCATCCATGCTGTCAATGTCAACATTTTTTTGTTTCTTAGCTTCTGTAAAAGCAAATAGTTCTCTTAGTAGCATTATTTTTTATTAGATCTATATTCTTCTGTACATTGTTTAAAAAGCTCTAAGCATACCTTTTCGTGTACATCGTGTGGCAACGTTTCTGGTAACTTTCTTATAGGAAACTCTTTACTGTATGATTTGTAAGCTTCGTGAACAGCACCCCCAAACAACATACGGTCGGCTTTGCCGTGTTGAAGAGAATGCTTATGCTTGACTAGCTGTGGATAAACATGGCGACGATATACATCATCGTTGTTTTTCATATAAAACAACAGATCGTCTGAGATGTCAAACCCTAGATCTTCGTCTTTTTTATTGTTAAAATGCAGATCTATATCAATATTTTCTACTAGTTCTCTAATTCGCATGTTCTAAGCCCGTGATTATACAAAGACAATGTCTTAGTGTATTTATCTTAGGGTTTGATCTACGACTAAACTAATTTTTAACAATAGTTTCGATCTTGTTGATACAGCCGCCCAGCATCATCTTAGCCATCATTAGCTGTTTTTCGCCCTTGACATAGAAGTAGCTGCCGCCCCAACTTAAAGGACGTAACAGTTCTTGCTTACAGCTATTTGTAAGTTTGATTTTACTGTTAGTTTCTGCCCACTCTACAAAATTATCCTGTCGTTTGTTACTTTTGCCTAGGGTGACTCTGTAGTCAAAGTTAATTTTAGGCATTATGATAGTACCCTCTTCTATGGGCTTACTGGGAGCACTGGTATATTTTACTCGTGTAGTATCAAGTTTAACTAACGTATCTATATCTTGAGAAGAGTTTGTATAGAAACTTATAAAAGGATTCTCAACTCTAAGATCAAAGTTGGACATTTTTAGTATAGTCTTTGCTAACTTTAGGCAATAGTCAAAATCTTCTATAGTTTTTATTTTATTATATGGATTTTTACCTACACCAATACCGCTTTCTTTGATCTTATCAATAGCGTAATTAAAATTCTTACCTCTAAAAAACTGAGCAGCCGGACATACCAGTACTGCTTTGTACTGGTATTTTCCTTGAAACAGTCTTCTAGTTTGCTTGACTAACATTTTCTAGTGTACTTGCGGCAATTAAAGGAACTTTTATAGTTTTTCCTCTAGCTGATAAAAATAGTTTATCATCAGATACAGTAATAGTCAACCATCCACCGTTCTTAAGATCGCCAAACAACATCATCTTAGCAAGGTCACGCTTAATTTCCTTGTCAATAACACGTTGTAGAGGACGGGCACCCATCTTAGCATCAAAACCTTTTTCAATTAACCACTCAATGGCATCTTTGTCTATTTTGATTCTTACTGCTTTATCTTTGACCTGTTCTCTCAGTTCGTCAATGAATTTAGTAACAATCTTAGTCATAGTGGCTTTTTCAAGTTTAGTAAACGTGATAATACCATCTAATCTATTACGGAATTCAGGAGTAAAGAACTTCTTAAGATCTGTATCGGAATAATCCTTTTCTTGTTTACCAAATCCAATGTTGTTCTTTTCAGCTGACTGGGCACCTGCATTAGTAGTTAGAATCAACAACAGATTTCTACAATCGGCCTGTTTTCCGTTAGAGCCTGTAACAAACCCGTTATCCATCATTTGAAGTAATACAGTTGTTACATCTGGATGTGACTTTTCAACTTCGTCAAACAGCAGTACAGCATTTGGGTGTTCTTGAATCTGAGTAATCAATTGACCAGCATTTTCTTCAAACCCAACATATCCTGGAGGACTACCAATCAACTTACTAATACTATGTTTCTCTTGATATTCACTCATATCAAATCTTAATAGCTTAACACCAAGATGTTTGGCCAGTGATTTAGCAGTTTCAGTCTTACCACATCCAGTTGGGCCCATAAACACAAAACTACCAACTGGTTTATTTTCTGGCTTTAGACCTGCTCGAGCAACAATGATCTTATCTACTACTTCTTGAATAGCTAGATCTTGTCCAAATACCTCATCTTGTAGTCTAGGTTGTAGTGTGGCAAGGCCTTCACTTTCTTGTTCGGCAACTACTTCTTCAGGAATCTGCACCATCCTTGATAATTCAAATTCAATTTCTTTAGCGCCAATCACACGCTCGTCTGCTAGTTTTAAATTAAATCTAGAACATGCACAGTCAATTAAATCGATAGCTTTGTCGGGTAGTTTTTTATCTGCTTGATAACGAACGCTTAATTTAATTGATGCTTGCAATGCCTCTTCTTTAATTTTAACATTATGATGCTGTTCATAATATTTTTTAATGCCTTTAAGAATCTGCAGAGTCATTTCTGGTGTTGGCTCGTCAACAGTGATGCGTTGGAAGCGACGCATTAGAGCACGATCCTTTTCAAAGTGCTTGCGATATTCTTCCCAGGTAGTTGATGCAACAACCTTAATGTTGCCTTTACTAAGTGCAGGTTTCATCATGTTAGCAAGGTCATTGGCTGAATTACTTGCTGAGCCTGCACCACTGATCATATGTGCTTCGTCAATGAACAAGACAGTTTTGCCTTTTTTACTGAGACCTTTTAGTACTGCTTTAAATCTTTCTTCAAAGTCACCTCGGTACTTACTACCTGCAAGCATAGCAGAGATGTCTAAGTTATAAACTGTGTAGTCCTTGAGGAAGTCTGGAACAGCACCCTTAACAATATTATAGGCAAGTCCTTCTGCTATAGCAGTCTTACCTACACCAGGATCTCCTACGAGGATAACGTTATTTTTACTGCGACGACCTAAGGCTAGGGCAATGTTTTCTAATTCATCAATGCGACCAATAACTGGATCAATGCTACCTTTCTTGACACTGTCGTTCAAGTTAGTAGTAAATGCCTTCAATGCCTTGTTGCCAGCTTGATCAGGCAATTCTTCTTCTTCGGGGCCTTCTGAAGAATTGTTTAGGTAGTCTGCAAATTTATCTTTATCGATTCCTGCTTGCTGGATATAAAAATATGCCCAGGATCTTTTTTCACCAATGATTGATAAAAACACATCAGCAGGCTCAATACGCTGCCGCCCGTTGAACAATACCTGTGTAAATGCACGATTAAGCACACGCTCAACACTTTGAGTTTTCTTTGGTTTAACTACAACATCGGGGACTGTAATTTCAGCACACTTATTTTTTAAGTAGTGTTCAAGATTTTTCTTTATATATTCTGGATCACTTCCGTAACCTTGTAGACAGTTAGAAAAGGATTCCTCACAGAGCATGGCAAACAACAGATGTTCTATTGTTAGATACTCATGTCGTAACTGTCTAGCTGTTTCGATAGCCTTTTCAAAAACTGCTTGTAGGTTATCACTTGGTTCTACCATATCATTCCTTTATTTTCTATTAATTTCGTGATCAATAAGTTTTAATTTTTCAATTAATGCAGGGTCTTTAATTTCCGGAGTTTTAATTCTAATTTCAGCAACTAAACGTCCTCGTATAGTGTTGTTAACATTGGTAAATCCATAACCGGTAACAGCGTATTCAACTCCTGTTTCAACACCTGGTCTTACATCAATTGCAATATTTTGTCCATTAATTGATGAAACAGTTTTTCTACAACCAATCATTGCTTCAATTGGACTTATGTCTAAATGTGTGTACAGATCATTGCCTTCTCTCCTATATTTTGGATCTGGCATGACTAGTATTGTAACATTTAAATCTCCTCTTTGCAACTGAGGATGGCTGTCGTCACCGAGCCCTTGATATCTAATTGTAGCACCGTGTTCAATTCCGGGCGGAACATTGATAATGACACTTTGTAATCTTCCGCTAGGCAGTGCGTAACTTGCTTCTAATTGTTTACCAGTAAAACTATCTAACAGTGTTATTTGGCATTGTATATTTAGATCTCTGTTTTTTCTTACACGTTGCCGTCCAAAAATATCTGCAAACGGGTGTTGACCTCCAAATGGAGGAACTCCACCAAACATGTCTGCAAAATCAGCAAAACCATCACTGGATGTAAATCTAAATTGACTGCCACCGCCACCTCTACGCATTTGATCGTATTCACTGCGTTTTTGTTGATCGCTTAGGGTAGCATAGGCATTTTGAATTTCTTTAAATTTTGAATCGTCGCCGCCGGTTCTATCAGGATGGTATTTCATAGCCAAGCTTCGATATGCCTGCTTGATTTCATCTTGGCTAGCACCAGAATCAACTCCTAAAATTTGGTATAAGTCTGACATAGTCGTAAAAATAGGGTAAGGTTATAAAGTAATTATACTTTTTTAACCTTACCCTGTCAAGAGAGTGGAGGATTATTTTTTCTTAGCGTCTTCCACTTTAGTGCCTTCGTGTTTCTTATGCACTTTAACTTCTTTACAGCTCTGCTTTGGTTTGCCAGTTTTTGCATCCTTGACTGGTTTGCCCTCTTTATCTTTAACATCTACGCAGACTTTTTTAGTTTCTGCTTTTGTTTCTTCTGCCGCTTGAGCAGGATATGCTAGTGCCAAGGCCAATCCTGCTATAAAAATTACATGTTTCATTTGAACTCTCCTTTATAGTTCTGGTTGATCAGGTTGTATTGGCATTGGTTTGCCAGTACTACTCATCATGGGTTTTGCAGGAGCAACCGTTGCTCCAAATGACGGTGTTGAGCTAGGTGCGCCTCCAAAGCCGCCTCCGCCAAAGCTACTTGGGGCACTTGGTGCTCCGAAACTTGTCTGACCCTGTGCGCCGAAACTGCTTGATGTTGCTGTAGCAGAGCCAAATGTTGTTGGGCCACTTGGTGCCATTGATTGTAGACCGCCATTGTTTGCTCCGTTTAGTTTTTCTTGTGTGCGACCCCATGCCGCAAGTCCTAGAACTGCACCCATAGCAATATGATACAATCCAGCACCTTGTAGGGTTAATGGTTGCCACTGTGTTACTGGCATCTTCATTGCTGCCTGTAGTAATGACCATAATACTGGAAATAGTACAAAGTCACAGATACAAGTGCCCATGTAGATCCAACCCATCATTGGACGCCATTTACTGTTCATCCAGTCTTCTTTTTTCTTTTCTGAATCACTCATTTCTGCATAACTTTTTTGTTCGCTCATGTATCGCTCCTAATTTAAAACCAAAGGAATAAACCGTTGGCTGATAGTACTAAACCTACACCTGCTACTGCAAAACTAGCCCAAAACATTGGCATACTAACTGCAAGAATACTTGCTGATAATACAACGATGGCCAATTGATAGGCAGTTGACGCATAGCCAATCCATGGACTAGATTTCTTTGCTAGTTCACGATCTGCTTCCATCTTACGTGCATTAACAGCAATTTCTTTTTTGTCGCTGTCCATGCGTTCTGCTTCTGCTTTGAATTCTTTCTTTAAAGCAGGATCACTAGTTGTCTTACTAGCAATCTCATAACTGACTAATCTGTTATTCTTTGCTTGATACTGTGCCCACGCATTGTTAGCACCTAGTGTATTGTTTAATACTGTGCTAGACAACTTGCCGCCGTACCAGCTGTTTACTGCTAAGAATAATGCAAATACAGAAATAACCATACCTGCTTTATCTTTAATCTTTGCTTCACGCTCACTGCGAGATCCAGACGCTGGCTTTGGTGCATCTGAATCTTTGGGTTCTTTATTAATCAACTTTAAAATCGAATCGTGTAACGCCATACGATCACTCCTTAATATACTAGTATTTATTGAGGATCTAGCTTTAATAAGTCTTGGATGTATCGATTTACAAAATCGTTGCGGATTTTAATCCCTTGTTGCTCTTTTCCGGACACATTTAATTTAAGGAAATTTTCAGCGGTAGTAGCATCTACGCCCATATTTTTTATTCCATTCTGGCCTAACCACCCAAAATTACCTTTTTTATCGATTACATCTTGACATTTAGCAATAACAGCGTCTGCATCACGTTTGCTAAAATTCATATTATTAACCCAAAATCGTTTGTTGTAGCGGAAAGTGTACCCGTATTTTTCAGGATTTTTTTCAAAATGACTTTGCCAAATATTGTCAACTTTAGGGAAAAAATTCATAGATAGACTATGAATTTTTACGGCATCTATTGGATATTTTTGATCTGTAATTTCTCTCAACCAACTCTCAGCGGACTCTGCTGTTTCGTTTGGTAGTCCTACAATAAACTGAGAATCTACTATACCGTCTGGAATTTTTTCCTTGATCTGCATTAGGGTGTTATAGACTTTGTCTTTGGTAATACCTTTACCTATTGCTTTTACTGATTCGTAGTTTAAAGATTCTATACCAAAACTTAGTCCTCTACAGCCCATGTCTCTTAGCAAATCAATTGATATTGGATGTGCATTTATCAAATCTAATCTTAAAAACGCAGAAAAATTAACTTTAAACGGCAGCTTTGCAAATACACTATTATAAAGTATTTCTAATTTTTCTAGACTGTCATTAAACGTATCATCTAAAAACCAATAATGGGTAGTACCAAATCTATCGTAATTTTCTTGTAGTTGCTGTCTTAAAATAATTGGATCTTTAAGATAGTCTAGTTTCTTTCTTCCATTTAGAGGATAGGCACAGAATGCACAATTAAAAATACAGCCCCTGGCGATCTCCATTGGTAGTGCTTCGCCGTATTGAACCATATCGTTGTCGTGCCAGGTAAATTTATGATTGTTGTAGTCAAATCTACTGGCTTTGTGATCGTGAGTAAGACTAATTGATCCGTCTGTATTTTTGTGAGTTGGTAAAAACGGGTTCTTTCCTTGGCAATACCTAGTCCATTCTAGAACTGTTGTATCAGCATACCCTTCAATAAAACAATCAATGAACGGAGGAACTGCATTAGTTCTTCCCAGCGGCGCACGGCCACCGCCCATTACAAATTTACAATTTGGGCTTTTAGCTTTTAGATGATTTTTAAGTTCAAGTAGTTCTGTGGGATTAAAAATATAAGTATTCTCAACGAACATTTCGAGATCATTATATACTGCATGAAGGTTCTTTTTATGTTGATTAAGTTTGCTTAACCAAGTTGAACTAAATCCAACCCACAATGTATCTTCGTTTACAAAATGTTCTAGTACTCGTTTGGCTGTTTCTAGTCCTTTGGCAGCTATCCAAGGCCAACAGTCTATAACTTGAACAGTAAAACCTGCTTGTCTAAGTACATTGGCAAGCTGAAACGGACCAACCGGTCTCATGTGTGTTGACGGAAATGAGATTCCTGCACATATTACTACGTTTGCCATCTTATATTTTTTTATTAGCTAGTTCTTGTTGATGTCGAAATCTTTCTTCACATGCATGAACTTCTAGTTGTAGCTCTTGTGCTACTTTTTGTGCTTTTTCAGCAGCCTGAATTGCGGCTTCCAAGGCAAACCTAGCTTCTTCTACAGCTTTTGTTTTAGCTGATGATAATTCTTTTTCTAATCTTTGTACATCGTTGGCAGCATACTCTGCACGTTTGTTTGAATCTAAGAAAATACGTCTTAGTTTTTTTGCAGCCGCTTCTTCTAGTTTCCTAATAAATCGCATGATTATTTTCCGTCGTGTATTTTCTTTTGTCCGTTATACCAAACTATCCAATCATCTACCTTGGCCTTACAGTCATAGTATGTAGCGTAGTTATCGCTAACAACATTTATAATGTCACTGAGTTTGTTTTTGTCTGGATCAACTTGTTTAAGATCTGGACAGGCTTCTAGTAGTTCCTTAGGAATATCAGGCCATACTTGTTTTACAGGTACAGGATCTTTAAACAAACAGCCTGTTAACAACAACGGGGCAAGTAAAATAACATATTTCATTTTGCTTTCTCCGGATTTTTAGAGGCTTTGTTTAAAAGTTCTATTGCTTTAGGATCAACTTCACACTTAGCATCAATGATCTTTTCTACTTCTTTGATTTCAGTCTTTATACGATCTCTATATTCAACACGAACTTCAGCTTTCTTTTTGCGTTCTTTTTCTAAATCTTTGTTTAGTTGCTGAGCCTGTGCCGCTTTGCGATCTGCTTCTTCTTGGGCTATACGAACTTTTTCTTCCCACATGGCTTGTACACCACTGCCGCCGTACATAAACACACACAACAATGCTGTTAAACCTCCTAAAGGTTTAACAAACATCATATAGGGTTTAAGGGGTGGAAAATGACTAAAGATGCTGGCAAAAAAGAAAGCTACTAGACCGGCTCCGGCACCTGCTAACCACATCCAAGCAGGGATGGTACTGAGTACCGCGTCTATTAACCATGAAAACAATTTAGTCTCCTAACACATGCAATGCATGGTTATAGTGTTTAATACGATCTTCTAAGCCAATGGTTCCGCCGTTAATTCTTTTAGTTAATGTAAGAATATCGCCTGCATCTGCCCATTGATTAAGTTTATTCTGCTCCCAAAAGAAACAAGCTGATTGTACCGCACCCTCAAATGTTTCTAAATATTCACTGGCTTCTTCAATAGGGATATCAAGTGAACCAGCAAAGAACGCATAATTATCACGACCAGTAAGCTGAATTAGTCCACGACCACAATATCTCCAACCGTCACCTGAATCTTCTGGACCATTGCCCATGCGATTAGCATACACTCTGTTGGCAATCATTTGTGGCTTGTTAGCATAAGCGGCTGCAATTGAATCATCTGGAAAGTACTTGGGAAATACTTTACGTAAACTTGCCGCTTTGTAATTTAGATTTTCTTTTAAGAATTTAAATCCGCCACTTTCGTGAGCACATTGAGCAAGGAAGGCTGCTACTCTTGGTTTAGTATTAATTTCGTACTCGGGTAAAATTTCATTGATGGCTTCAAACCAGTTATCTACATAGGGGTTGCCTTTGATGATTTCTGTAAGATGACGCTTAGTAAATTCAAAATTAAATCCTGACATTATAGTTTCTCCAGGGCTACTGCATAGCCTTCGTTTTCAAAAATAAATTTATCACCAATCTTGGTGATGTTATAGTTACCAATGCACTTAGTTAAAAATAAAACTTCTGCTATATCTTTTCCTTCTAGCATGATAGGACCTTGAACAAGATCATATACTTCTGAAGTCTTGCCACATTCTGATACTTTAAATGTGGCAATATGTTTGTTTTCTCTAGCGAACGAAATGCGATCTTCGTCTAAACTAATATCGTCTGAAAAACTATTTCCAAAAAAAGTGCTGAAGTTATTTAAGCGATTTTGATTGGTAGCTACTTTATATGAATTTCTATCTTTAGGAACAATTAAATCTAAGTTGTCCTCTGTTGCTTCATAGCTCTTAAAGCTCTTATAGTATCTAAATTTAATACGTTCTAATCCTGTGAGCTTTTTAACTCCGTCAATTATCTCTAAAATTTGTTTAACAACATGCCTGTTTCTTTCTAATTCAACAAACACTCTGTATTTGCCATCATCCATTTCGCCAGTAGTAACATCAGCATCTAATACAAAGTCGTAGCCCATTTCAAAAAAATGTTCTAGGTCATCTGCAGGATCTTTATAATCTACTGTGAAACTTAGTACTACAACTTCTTCGTCATCGCCAAGTTTACTTTTGAAATTGTCTATTTCAAAAATATTTTTCACAAGGTCTTTTAAATCGTTAGCTTTTAATGCCATTGTATTTCCTTATGCCGCTGGTGGTGCTGCCGGTGCTGCCGGTGCTGCCGGAGCTGGTGGTGCCGCACCGCCTTGTGCTGCCCCTGCGGCTTCCTTAGTAGCACCAGAATCCATTGGGGTAGTAGTTCCTTGTTTTGTTAGTCCTGAAATTTCAGTTTCACCTTTCATTTTATCCATATAACCTTTGTAGATATCAAAGGCTAATTTTTTAGGCATACGGATAGTTACAAGCCATACAGGTGTATGGTCTAATTTTCCTTTTTTAGTTCCAGGACGAAAATCGTCAGGACTTCTTATTTTTCTTGGTTCAACTAAATGTGTTCTTTCAAATTGAATTCTGCAACCAAGATCTAGTAATCTTTTGCCGCCAGCGGGATCGGGCATCTGCTCTTTGGGCCACATAAACCCGCAGGTGATCCAATGTCTGTCAACTTTAGGCCCAACAGCTAGTTCGCCATCTTCCCAATTTTTGTAAACATAGATGTCTAGCTCATCCAGCACTCTTTCAAAGTCTTTTAAAACTCCTAGATTAGTGTTGTTTTCGTACACATCTTTTACGTTGTTAATAACGTCAAGTATATCTTGCATAGTAATGGCTCTTTTCTATCTAATATTTAGCCGAACTGTTTTTATAGTATAACTGAATGATTTAGAGGAAAATCTGTAAATATTAGTGTAGGACCACTGTAGTTATCAGGGCGGTCACTACAGTCGTTCTACTTCCCCAAGTAGGAGACATTAAACAATGAGCAAAAGAGTGAAGAAACGTTTTACTTCAAACGTGAATGTGATAGATTTTAACACCTATCTACCTCAAAAGAAACAGCGTGTCAGTCTGTATCCTAGAAATCAAACCCAAGAATTGTACCTGCAGAAATTGCAAAACGACAGCAAAAATATCGTGTTTGCTATTGGTCCAGCCGGTACGGGTAAAACATTACTAGCTGTTCAGACTGGAATCAAACTATTCCAAGAGGGCAAGGTGGACAAGCTCATCGTCACTAGACCCGCCGTATCAGTAGATGAAGATTTAGGATTTTTACCAGGCACGCTAAATGAAAAAATGGCACCCTGGACAAGACCAATCTTTGATGTATTAGGAGAATATTATCAGCAAAAAGATATTGAAAACATGCTCTATGAAGGTGTCATAGAAATTAGTCCTCTAGCCTACATGAGAGGACGCACTTTCAAAAATGCCTATGTTATTGCAGACGAAATGCAAAACGCCACACAAAACCAAATGAAGATGTTATTAACAAGACTGGGGGAAAATAGTAAGATGGTTGTTACTGGCGACCTAGCTCAGGCAGATAGATTACAAGACAACGGTCTTTTAGATTTTTGTAATCTTTTAGAGAAACACAATAAGTTGAAGTATATTGATATAGTTAAATTTACAGCAAGTGATATTGAAAGGCACAATGCTGTCAAGGAGGTGCTGTCAATATACGGAGAATAAAAAAAGGGGCATTGCCCCTTTTTATAGATGACTTAACCTAATTAATGTAGCCGCTAAATTAATTTCAGCATCAGCTACTAGGCTGTGATTTACTAATCCGTCTTTGATGATTAGTACAGCCTTATCTTGTTGGCTTTCGTTACCAAACAATTGAATATTATCGTAGAGCCAGCGATAGATTTCTTCCATTTCTTCTGGACGAGCTTGTCCGCAGATCAGCTTCCTAGCTTCAGAAATTTTTCCATTCTTAAATAAATCTACCATTGCTATTCTATAGTCACTGCTATTGTCCATATCAGACTCCGGTTTCTCAAGTTTTCCATTAAGGCTGTGCATTTGAAGATTGTTAATGCACTTTCTTAAGTCTGGATAAGTGCCTTTAACATAGGTATCTAATGTATCAAGATCAAATTCTATATTTTCTTCTACAAGAATAGTAGCAACTCGAGCAGTAAATTCTGTTACATCTGTTTTTTCAATGTGAAGTCGCTGACAGCGACTGTGCAACGGAGGAATAATTCTATTTGGATAGTTGCAGGTAAGAATAAATCTTACACTATGACTGTATTCTTCCATTAGATTACGTAGCGCAGGCTGTACTGACTGCGGATTAAGATAATCAGCCTCGTCAATAAGTACAATTTTTACATCACCAAACGGCATTGTTTGACAAAAACCAATTAGTTTGTCAACCCATTCAATTTTGCGACCTTCTTTTGAACCGTTGGCAAACAGAACATCGGTATCTTGTACTCCTAACTTGTTAATTAGTATTTTAGCTAGGGTGGTTTTTCCAACACCTGCATTGCCACTAAACATTAAGTGGGGAATAGATCCTTCTTTAATCCAACTTTCAATTTGACCTTTTTGTAGTTCATCTGCAAATACATATCCGTCAAGATTGTTTGGTCTGTATTTTTCAGTCCACAATTCTTTCATTTAAACCATCCCTTTATTGTTCTAAAAAGATTTAGAAAACGCATAGAATGCGAATTTATGTAAGGTGGGTGATGAGGGCACCTTCCTTGGTTGTAATCGCAATCCGGAGAATATTCTTTTTTACAAATTTGACAACTCATTTTTTCTCTTCTTTTGCTTCTTGGTCTTTTCTAAATTGCTCTTCGATCCATAGCATTTTTTTATGCTGATACATATCTTCTGATAGACCGTGCCAACCAATACATTTTCCAGTTGGGCTTCGTCCGCAACCACAGGCAACACCGCCATCTTTAATTTGATCTGCTCTTACTTGCATAGCTACTCCTTTTAGATTATTATACAGAAAAAAATAGGGCAGGTCAACTGCCCTATTACTCAAATGAATTAACTTAGATACCGTCTCGAATGTCAACATCCGATGGACATTCATCAGATTTAAGCATAATACAATCAGTATCAACCATTCTAACAGTTATTTCAGAGCCGTCGGTATCTTCAACTTTAATACCACGGGTCCATCGACCGTGTTCAACGCAAACCCATTCACCTACTGAAACATCAGTTTGGTCTTTTCCAATTGCCCAAACTTTTCCCCAGCGGGGTTTGATACCTTCGGTTTTTCCATTATCACTGCGAATAATGATTCCGCTGGCTGTTTTTTGCTCATCAAAGTTCATATCTGCCACTAACACATTATTTCTTAGTGGAATGATTTTACCTTTTACAATATTCATTCGTTACCTTCCGGATCCATGTCTTGAATAGTTACTTGTTTTCTTGTTGGTGTTTCATCTGGTACTACCTGAGGATGATCTTGATAATATTCTTTAAGAATATCTTCACGCTTTTTAACGATCTTTCCACCTGGACCTAATTCGTCACCGCGAGCATTTACTCTTACGTTACCAACTGCTACAGTTGTTTCGTTTTGAAGGGCTAGTTTAGCCATATCAACTTCTTTACCCTGCATAGAGCGGTAAACAGTTCTTTGTTGTTCTTTCATTGCCATATTAATCTCCTGGGATTATAATAGTACTTATCTCAAAAATTCTCGCCAATCTAAATTATATTTCACACTATTAATTTTATGAACTCCAATTAAGTAGAGTACATAACTGGCTACACTTGAACCTCTCCCAACACCCCAGACAATTCCTTCTTTTGAGCAAATATCTACAAAATATTTTAACCATCGAAGCAAATCTAGCATGTTTCTTGCTTTGTACGCTTCTAACTCTTCGTCTACTCTAGAGCATTCTGGATCCCAAGGCGGGCATTGTTTTCGAACCCATTCTTCAATATCTAAATTTTTATATTCATCTGGCATATTCCAAACCTGCTGGCAGGCTTGGTCATAATCTTTAGATTCAAAATGAGTTTCGTAGGGTTCTAAAAATTTAAACCCTAGGTGTTGTTCCAGTTCTTTTATATTTTCAGATCGAGTTTCAACTAAAAATGTGTCAATAGGAGAGAACTCATGATTGGCATATATTGCTTGAAATATATCTTGTTCTGAAAAAATTGGATTAGAGTATTTGTCTAGGCGCATGTCAACATTTTAGTTGACTTTAATAAGTTTGTCAAGCCCATTGTTTATCTGAGCTTGTTGTGCTTGCCATAATTTAGCCTGACGACTACGCATTTCTTCTTTGTAAGTATCTAAAAAGGTTACAATTTGAGAACGAACTTCTGGATTACTTGTTATAAAGTATTTTTTAGTTAGTTCGTGTATTTTAGATTCGATCTCACCATCTTTCATCTGAGAGAGATCGCCAACAAATGGATGCATTAGAATGTTCCAACTAGTTTAACAAATATCTTTGCGCCGCCGTTGTAAGTCCAAACGTCAATTACCTTATGATCTTGGTTAGTTGGTAATTTTAATACATCTGGATCTGCTTGAATTTCTGCATCGTATGTAATACTACCGCCACCTTCAGTAGCGATTGTAGGTGTTCTTATAGCATTACCATCACCGATCATATGCACTCTAACCTGAGCAAACTTACCTGTAGCGGGCCAGTTTTGGAATGTTAAAGTTGTATCAGCACCAAGGGTAACATATTGTAAGGGACCATTGTTAAGGTTAATAAATTGTGGAGTATTAATTACACCTAATGAATAGGTAGCTCCATAGAATTTATTATAGGTAGCATTTGCAACAGTATTTCCGTTGAAATCGTTACTGGCATTCTTTTTAGCAGTATTAGTTTCTAATGCGGTAATGTCTGTTTCTGCCTGTGCAATGGCATTTTTAATGGCAGCAAAATTACCTCTAAAACCTTGACTATTATTGTCTTGCCCTGCTACAGGGTAGGTTTCGTCAATCGCTGCATAGTTTAATGTGCTCATATGGTTATCCTATCGTTTCTGAATACAAGATATTTATCTCGCGTGTAGTCTTCCACAGAATCAATTGTGTATCGATCTACAGTATATTCTAGGGATTTGAAATCAAACCCGCTGTACTTTATATTTAAAATTATATCGTCTGCACCGCCAATTTTACAGTAGCATATTGGCAGGGCTGTTTGATAGTCTAGCTCTTGTTTACTACCGGGCTGGATACTACGCATCCAAAGTGGCAAATAGTTGCGTTCTGTACTGCCCACTGTACGAATTCTTCTTTTCCAGTTAGTTATGCTATTAGGAAAATATGTAGCTGGTCTAGGGTCGCTTACAAGATAGCCCTGACTATCTATAGTGACTATTGGGTCTGGGCGTTCTTTGTATGCTCGATCTTGAGCTAAACTAGCAATGTTTTCTCTGGCATCCCAAAAATTAACAGTATTGTCTATGGTTAATGTGGTGTTTTGTCTTCCTAAAGGATTTAGTTTTTGCGGAAGAACCTGTTTATTAGGTTCTAACGGATCTAACATTTCAACATAGACTACTTCATATACTTGAGTATTTGTACCCGGAATTATTGCTACTGCTTTTTTAATTTCACCAAATCTAAAAGTTTTCTTTTTATGATTGAGGCCAATAGCTCCTATATAGGCTCCGGCTTCTTTGGTTTCAATGCCTGCGTACACTAACATTTTTAAATCACGTTGAACACCAAAATTAGGATCGTTTGGACGATAAATGCTTTCTGGGGTAAAGACTGTGCTGTCAGTGATAAAATCCTTCCATAATTTTCTCTGATCTAATTTTAATAGAGGAGAAACGCTGATGTTACTGTATAATTTATTATTTGGAGTTTGAACTAATAAAGTGAAAGACTTAGTTGTTGCACTAAAACCAAACTGGTCTCTAGCCTTGACAGTAAATGTATATGATCTGTCAATTGTAGTTGATTCTTGATCAAGACTAAAGTCATTATTGTCAAAAGTTATCAATCCAGGATTTTCGCTAGTGCCGTATTGATTTACCTTACCAACGATTTCTCCACCAAGATCTAAAATTAATCCTGGAGGGAATCCTCCGTTGTTGTTGCTGACCTTTCCAGAAAGTGCTGGAAGTCTAGATGTATTTTTATAAGAAACACTGGTAGTAGTACAATCAATAACAGAATAAACACCGTTATATGCAGGAACACTCATTCCTTCGACTTTGATCATAGATCCAATCTTAAAAGGAACCTCAAACTGTTCAGGGAAATTAAGTGTTGCAATTTCACCGTCATTGGCTAACCCGCCTATTTGACTAAATGAAGGCGCAGGCTCTAATGCTCCGAGTTCGGCGGTCCACTCGGTAATTTGCCAAGGATACTGAACATTTTGTACACTCTTATAGTATTCGTCTTCGCCTGTTATTCTATAAGTCCAGATAAATCCGTTCCAAGTTAAACTTTTGCTACCATTGACATAACTGTTCTTTCCGTTAAGTACAGGACCTAATGTTAGTGTAGTGTTAAATTTAGAATCAGCACAACCAGACGCAACAGTATTTGAAGTTGCAGGATTTATATTTACGGTCACCGGTAGTTCACCGTTTTGAACAGTATAGACAACAACAGCATCTTGTACAGTACTAGTAGCCTGTAATTTTAAAGTAGAAATATAATTAGCATCAATGATACCTAGATTATCATTAGTTTGCCAAGTTATGACACTGTCAATTTCTCCAATAATGTCTACATAAAAAGTTCTTTCGGTAGTTACTACATCTTCGTTAGTGCCGTATCTAGTTGCAACAATAGTCCAACTATATTGTTTAGTTACTGCCGGTTGATAAGGAACAGTGCCAAATACTTCAGAAGTAGTTGGATCAAATTGCATGCCTGGCGGTAACTTAGCAATTTCTTCTTCGGTCATACTGTAAATGACAATACCGGCAGTTAGTGCCTCGTAAGTGTCTAGAATAAAACTGATATAGTTACTGGCCCTTCTCACCCCAAGGTAAGCAGGAGTTGTCCATATTGGCTTTCTTAGGTACTGAACATCTGCTGTAAAGAGTCCGCTATTAACAGGGAATCCAACGTTGTCAGCACGGAAGTAATCGTCACCGACTACAAATATTCTAAATTTTCTCTTGGCAATTGTATCGCCGTCAGAAATTGTAACTATAAATTCGTAGTTTCTGTTGAGCTTTTTTGGAGGCTTGCTGGGCAGAGAAAAATCATAAAATACTAGATCGTAGATATAACTGTCATAACCATTAGTTGGTCTGTAACCAAAGTCGTAAGCTACTTTGTCATAATAACTGTTATCGTAGCTGCCGTCGCCGTCTGCTACTTTGATACTTAATGCAGGCTGTACAAATCCTGTAATTCTTCCTGTTTGAGTTAATATTAATCCCGGAGGAAGTTCTCCTTCGTCGCTGGCAATAAAAAAACTTAACTCTTGCCCGGTTACAGTATCGGTATCAATAGCGCCAATTTGAAAATCAACAAAGCTACTGTCTAGCACATATAATTGTTCATTTTCTCCTATTCTTAACTGTCCTGCTGGTGTAACAAATCTTGGTTCGTCGGGACCTTGAACACTTATAAGAAACGTTCTATCATTTATTTGATTATTATTAGAGGCTCGTATACAAAAAGAGTAAGTTGTGTCTCTTGGGACCTCGCCGGGTGTGCCAATAATATATTGCCCTTCAACTCTTAGTCCTGGAGGCAATGATCCAGAAATTACTTTAAAAATAGTACCAACAGGTACTCCGCTGACCGGCAGCGGAAGATTTATCTGTAGACGCTCTGTAAATGTTCCAAAGCTGTAACCTGAAGATTGTGTCCAAATATCAAGCATGTTTAACCTCTTCTACGCAATCTTGGTCTCGGATATGTTGCTCCTGTTGCGGGTCTAACTCCAATCGCCTGTTTAGGAAATGCAGTTCCTGTTGTTGGTCGTTCTTTTTTATAATATAAGTGTAGATTAGCACTGCCTTGTAAGTCAGTAATATCCGTTGGACCACCGCTAGTAGTTGTTAATTTTCCAGATTTAGCTGTAGATAAAATATATGCCTTAGCTGCCGCTTGATTCATATTGGGATATGTTTCTAAAGCGCAGGCAATTACTCCGCATACTTGCGGACTAGCCATACTAGTACCGTTATATTTTCCCAGATAGTAACTGGTACTTCTTGGATCAGCAGTTCCGCTTGGCAACGCACTGATAATTTGTGTACCAGGAGAATATAAATCTACGCCTGGGCCGCAGTCGCTATAATAACTCTTTTTATCAAGTGCTAATACGTCTGTTGCACCTACGCAGATGTTTGGCATTCCAAGATCGTTCGCAGTTGGACTAGTACCTCGCATATAATAGAATATCTGTCCAGGATATCTGTTACTCATTTCAAATGTGTTATCCCAATCGGCACCGCCCGGAACATCGTGTTTCCAACGTCCGTTGCCCGCCGCGCCAACAAAAATAATACCTTCTTCCATTGCATCTATAATATCTTCATCACAGGCAGTTACTCTTGCTGGGATTCGTTGTCCGCTGACAAAACCCCAACCGTTTAGTTCTGCGGTTGTAAATGTTCCGCCACCTGAACTGGTCTTTCTGTTATTAACGCCAGTTTGTAGATCAATTTTTCCAGGATCGTTTTCGTAGAATGTCCACTCATGTACCATGTTTGGACTTCCCAGGGTTCCGCTGGTTGCGGCATTGCCTTCTGTTCTAACACGATATGTTCTGTTAGGTGCAGTACCTTCAACACCGTAGTAGATTCTTTGAATAGAATTATCGGCTGCACTAGCAGAAATTTTTGGCAATGCCGGAACACTTTCACTAATACCACTGTAGACAAAAGAACCTCCACCAAATGTTAGATAGTGATTGGTGCTAACATAAATTTGATTATATGTAACACCTAAATAACTGATATTAAAAGGTAGTGTTAATAACCAGTAGGCATCGTCGTTGGGGTTAGTAGTGTTATCTGCTATGTTAGTTGGTGTTGTAGACTCTGTTAATGAAGCAGGTCCTATTAAGCTACTTGGAATTGATGATGTAGACACGCTACTTGATGTTGATCTTGCTCTAACTGACATAGCAGTAGCATAGATTGGATCGCCAACATCACCTGTTTCAACAATACTATTTGTAAAAACAATAGTATAAACTCCAGTATTAGGTAAAGAAATATTATTTTGTGTAATATCAACTGACACATCATCAGTTGGACTGTTTGTATCTGCTCTTGGTCCGTCACTGAATTGTAAAACCATTGCTTGGTTATAGATAATATCAACAGCATTAGCTAAAGTAGTGATACCGTCTCCGCCTAGTGATCCGCCACTAAACTGGCTGATAATATCAACTGTACAAGGACCTTGCACAGTTACTTGATATACTTGATCTGGACGATCAAAAGAAGCAAGATATGCTTGATTGTTTAAGCTATCAATAGCCCAAGTAGACGGTTTACTAAGAATTAAATTATTAACAGTTGATGTAGTTACAATTCTGTTTCCGCCATTTTCTAAATTAAGAATATTTCCTAACTTGGTGCTTGAACTACATACACCACTGAATCCGGTGTAGACAATAGTTGGAGAACCTGCAGGTGTATATCGTGTTCCTCTGTAGGTAACAGCAGTTATATCATTGAATGACCACTCGCCTGGGAAAATACTTTGTCCCCAGCTGTTATTAATAATAGTAGGATTTTTACGACCAGTTGCTGGATTAATTGGTTTGTTTCTATGGAAAGCTCTAACATAGTCAAACACAAGACTGAAGTTTCCGCTATTACCTGTATCATAATAGAGATTATAAATGTTAGCATCTCTTGCCCAGCCTTGGGTATTGCCAGCGGCTGTACCTGCTACGTGTGTAGAATGACTACCAGTTCCGTAAGTATAAGTTCCGGGAGCACCTCCTGTAACTTCAGGGTTGTGTTGATACCAGTTATATTGTACAGCTCTAGTGCCACCAGTACCATCAGCATTGACAGCATATTCGGGGTGATTCCATACTAGACCATTTTCATCACAGATTACTACATCAACATTTTTACCAGTACTGGTTAAAGTTATAGTTCCGCTTACAGTGGTAGTACTGTCAGACCCCCAATTGGGAATGTTGTCCTCTCTAACACATCTCAATAACCCCCAATTCTTATGTAAAGAATTTGTCACTGATGATTTATTCCAACTGAGACTGCTTTGTTCTAAAAAAGTTCCTGCACTTATTCCTCTTTCAACAGGAGCAAGTTCTATAATTTTAACTCGAGGATCTTTTCTTAATTGATCAGCTTCTTCCTCGGTCATCATATAATGAGTATTTCTACTCAATGGTCTAAGAGCAGCACATTCAACTTCTCTATCTGGTATATGAGTTGGTATTCCGTCGGCAGGTGCTGCCATTTCTTCATAGAACGATTCTAAATCGTTAGCATTGTGTAGGGTAACGATATACTCATATACTAACTTTGCCATATTAAACCTCTAGTTGTACAGCAGTTAATGTTACTGTTATAGTACCGGTTGAACCGCTTTTGTTTGTTACTGCAACTGGAATAATGTTTGTAACTGGTAATTCATTATTGAAACCAAATGCTCCTGGTGCAATCAATACAGTCTGTGCTCCTGTGGTAATTATTTCAGCAATAACTCCTGCATCTGGTAATGGATCAACACCTTCAGCTCTGGCAGCGTCACTGGTTCTGGCAGCGTCACTGACATAGACTCTTACCCATGCTGCCGCAGATGTTTGAATTTTAAGTAATGCATATCCTTTATAACCAGTTATGTTAACATTGTCTGTGGCGTTATTTGCAATACTGGCGGTAGTTCCTGATAATCCTGCTCTTGCTACTAGACCTCCACCTGCTGGAAAATCAGACCAGCTAGTAATAGATCCGTTTGTAGTTAGATATTTTCCGTTATTTCCAGACTGACTTGGCAGTACTTTGGTTTCAGACAGGCTAGTAATCCACGCTGGATTTGCATAAGAACTGGTTGTTACAACAACATCTGGAATATCGCTACCAGTAGCGGTAATAGTTATTGCACCACTATTGTTAACAACGCTGATACCACCACCCGCAACAATAGAATTAACTGGAAGATTAGTTAGAGATGCACCACTACCAATAAAACTAGTTGCTGTAACTGACGAGCTAAACGTTGCAGTTTTATCGCCATTTAGTCGTAGTGTTAGTTGAGTTAATGTATCTGTACTTGATCTTGTATAAAAATCAAGTCTTCCTGGCATTTTGTTAGAACTAGCTGAATAAGTCCCGTCAACTACTGCACTTATAGCCGCATGTGTTATATAATTACTTCCGTCATATGCTTGGAAAAGAAATTCTCCTGACTCATCATTATTAATAACAGCTGTTGGATTATCAATTGTTCCTCTTGATCTAATAAAACTAGTGTTATTAGCATCTGCCGTATTATGACTTTGCTGTACTTTAAATTGTGCTCCGTTATTTGGAATGTAGGCATTTTGTATAACACCCAGTCTTCCGCCATAATCTCGATCACCAATTTCAACAAATCCGCCTGACTGAGTTGTTGCTATTGCTAACGTAGCATTAGTTGAATAAATTTTTGGTACTTGATTTTCAAATATGATTTGTCCATTTACAACTAAAGCACCATTGGCAGCACCTTCGGAGTTTGGTGGTCGATAGGTTAAAGTTGAACCAACAGAATCTACTTTATTACTAGTGTCGGGGTAGAACGCTAGTTGGCCTGCACCACCAAACAATACTTTACCCATATTTTTGTTACTGATAGTAATGGTATCAGTATTTAGGTTAGTGGTGATAGTAATATCACCGCCCGCTACAAAATTAAGAGTGTCAGTCGAGCTATCTGCCATAATGTCTGATGAGCTTATACCAGTAACAGTTGCTTGAACACCTCTAAAGGTGTGACTGCCTGTGCTAGTTGATGTCAGGTCAATGGAAGTGCTATTAAGGGCATTAGTAATATTACTAGCAAGTTTAAATGAATCGCCGTCAACCTTTACAACAAAGTATGTTGTACCTGATGTAAGACCACCAATTGCACTTCCTCCCACTGCGGTGTATACAACACTAGAACCAATTTGATAAGGATGATTTGGAATAGTAATTACATTAGCAACTGTATCTACATCAGTGGCAGCATTAAACGTGTAAGTTGGCGGTGCATCAACAGTAATTGTGGGATTTGCAATATATCCTGATCCGCTGTTTAAAATAACGATATCTTCAATACTAGTTCCTGATAGAACAGCTTCAAATGTTGCGCCATCACCTATGTCTGTAAATGTAAGTGTTCCGCCAGGTAAAGAGCTTGCCCCAGCAGATAGAGTAATAGTTGTTCCGTTTACTGCTGTAACTTTTTGTCCACTAGAAAAACCAGTTCCAGTAACAGTCATACCAACAAATATAGTATTAATTACACTACTAACAACAATGGTTGTTGTTTGTCCACCACTAACATACGTTGCAGTTGCCTCTGCTGGTTTTAGTAATGCTACTGTAGGTGTACTAGAAAATCCGTTACCAGGAATATCTGTAATAGTTTTAATAATATTTCCAGAAGGACCTAAGATAACAGATCCGTTAGCTCTTTCTGCACCAGGCGCAGAAGTTGTTACTGTTGCACCCTGACTGTAGTTAGTTCCCTGAGTTAAAACTTTAAAATTTGCAATAAATGTTGGAGCAAGTACAACTTCGGCTGTAGCTTGTGTTCCGCCAGGTGGCGGTGCTGAAATACTAATATTAGGAATTGAAACGTAACCGGATCCTGCACTTGTTATGACTGTAGTTAATCTAGGGCTGACCATTATTGTTTTAAAAGTTTCACTTGCAGCCGTTACCGTTGCAGTAATTTGATCAGCATTATCATTATGACTAAAAGTAATACCAGTATGCGGACTATTAACTAAAACATTAGCAATAGTGTCAATTGCATTTTCAGCAGTAAACGATGCAGAAGCTGAAGCTACTATTCTATTATTAGTATCGTCGTAGGTAAAAGAAACATTAGAGTGTAGACCGTGATTGAGTAACGCCCAAGTTGCATCTTGAGATCGATCATCTGAATAAAACTGATTAGTAGTACCTTCAGATAAATCATCGCTGGTCAGTTGTACTGCTCCAACCTTATTGTTGACACTGGTAACGGGCGCACTAACACCATTACCGCCAGCTGTTAGGCCATCACCAACATACAGTCTTTTACTGTCTGTGGTGTAGATTATTTCACCTTCTGCTGGCGTAATTGTACTTCTTAGCGCCTCTAGTCCTCTTCGTAGACGTAATGCCATTTGTTTCTCCTAATCCTTAAAATGTTCCAAAATCTTGATCACCGGGGGCGGGTGTATCAAACGTTCCAAAATCTACATCAGCTCCGCCACCACCTGCATCTATTTGGGCTTTTAGATCTCGTATATCAAGTCCATAAACTAATGCTTGGACATTGCTGGCAGTTATGCTACTGGTTAGAGTCATATTGCCGTTTATATTAATATTTCCAGTTCCTGTAATATTTTTTGAATTTAAATTTAAATTTCCGCCTAACATTGGGCTAATATCAGCCTGAACATTTGTCAGTGCAGATAAATTAAGTGAATCTGCGGTACTGGTTATAGTAACACCGGTACCTGTAAGAGTTTTAAATTTTAAAATATTACCAACTCTTTCTTTATAAATCCCGTGACCAGTTCCAACATTTTCTCCAGAAATAGCATCTAATGCCCCGCTAATTGCTGTAAAGCTGTCTTTTACTTTCTTAAAAGCAGTGTATAAATCGTCACCTGTGCCATCGTTAGGATATGATCCAACATTTAGTACAAGGTCTGGGGGTAATTGATATGCCATAACTGTATTCCTATTGTATATTTACCAACTTCTGCAACTCCAGTATCGAGCCTTCCAACGTGGCCCCGGATTATCGCAGTTATGTCTTGCACGGAATGATTTTCTACGTGCAGGGTTACTTTTCTTAATACGCATCTTTTTATCGCCAAAGTTTACTTTGACAATATTACCGTTGGGCTTTCGTACATATACTTTTGATTTTTTAACATCGCCTGGCAGTTTTTTACCTAAAGGCACGTTCTTACCTTGATATTCGGCTTCGTCTAATTGGAAGTTAGCTAAATGGCTCAATCCTACAGCATCTATGCCTACCACAACGCCGTCTTCTGTAAATCCTAGTATACCTGTTTCAAGGACAATGTTGTCTAATTCAATGTCAAAACTGTCCCCAATTTCAGGTTGTTCAGCTAATTTAGATAAAATAAATTCTTTGTATCTCATATTATACCTTTCCTACGGCAACTTGAATTACAGCAATATCTCCGCCGTCTTTGTCTTCTAATGCCTTTCCAATAATAGTTCCTAATTTAGGATCTAACGCTTTAACTGCTACTCCTGGTGTAGCTGATGTAGTTAGCATGTCACCTTTCTTAACACGACCAAGTACCTTACATGGAACACGACCTGCTAGAGCTATCAATGCTCTTTGTCCAGTTAATCCATCGTTCATAATGTAAGCAGGATTTGTTGAAACTACGCCTGCAACTCTAGTGTCGGCGACCAGTGTAGTAGTTGTAACTTCAGCAGACCCGCCAAATACAAGAACAGTTCCTGCCTCGTACTCAGCGTCTGAGAGATACCATTCTGCAAGGTCAGCACCATATGTGGCTGCAAGATTTCCGCTAGTGCTCCAGTTACCCGTAATAGTACCAGTTGCTGAGCTACTACCTGCATTTAATGATGTTGTATATAATGTTCCGCTTCTAGCGTCAATGAAACCAGTGCCAGTAGTTAAACTACTTGTTGAACCTAAACTCCAAGCACCTGTAATAGTACCAGCTTGGCTAACTGTACCAGTTGATAAGCTGTAGCTTCTTAGTGTTCCTGATGTAGTGTCAAGAACACTTGATGCACCTAAACTCCAACTACCAGTTATAGTACCAGCAGTTGCAGCCGCACCAGTTGTTAGTGTTGTAGACTTTAAGCTACCAAGGCTAAAGTCAATTAAACTGCTAGATTGAACAGCCCATTGTCCTGTAATGCTACCAGCTGTTGCGGCCGCGCCAGTAGTGAACGCAGTAGCTTTTAATGTTCCACCTGTAAAGTCCCAAGTTCCTAGTGCAGAAGTTACAGCATTTGCACCACTTGATCCAACTGCTGTTTGGAATTTAAATCCAGCAGGTGTAAAGAATTCAAGAGTGTTTGAAGCAACATCAAGAGCTTTAAAGCCGTCAACCTTTAATTGTTTAACGTCAAATTCTCCAGCACTGCCGTATTTGGCAATAGTGTTTGCTGTACCGTCTGTTGAGACGCTGGTAATTGTAGCTGAGCCGCTGGTTCCAGCATAGGTCATTACACCAGTATTAGATGTGAATTTTAAATTAAAACCTGCGTCTAATACGGTCTGAGCAGTTTCCTCTCTTGGTGCTGATGCACTACCTGAGAAGTTAGCTAGGATTGCTCCGTTGCCAATATTTTCAATTTCACTCTTTGCAACACCGCCTGCTTTAATCCCTACCCAGCCATCGGTAATAGTAAAATTAGCACTATCAAAACTTGCCAGTCCACTTGCAGCCTGTTTCTGTGCGGCTGTACCTGTTGGAGCAGATGCACTAGTACTAGCCAGCGTCATGCTTAACTTACTTTGGACAATGGCTGCACTAGCGTTAACGTCAGCGTTGACAATAACACCTGGATTAATTTGATAGTTAATCTGTGCGTTGGTTAAATCAACAACTGGACTGCCAACTGTGTGAGTAGCAGAAATGTTTCCTGTACTGATACCAAACTTAGTGTCAGTAGTTGTTGACAGTCTTTGTACTCCGTCAAGTCTGTTTGCACCATAGTTTGTTGAGCTATAGTAAAACACTTCATTGTTAACTTTAACGTATCCTGGACCTGAACCAAACGATGACGCATTAGCAACAGTAATAGTAGTAACATCTACTGCTAATAAACTGGTAATTGCTACTGCTAAAGTGGTTGGGGTAGCGTTTGTAAATGTTGCACTTAAATCGCCAGCAGTAGTAGCACTGACCATAATCTTGCTACCACCAACAAACGCAGCCAAGTCACCGGCTGTAGGAGTACCCACATCTACATCTAGTAATTCTGATAATTGATCAAATAATCTTACCTGAGCATCAACATATGCTTTAGGGGCAGCATCGTTTACGTCAGTAGGGGGTGCAAGGTTAATGACTTTATAATTGTTGGCATTGACGTTGCCCTTCATAGCCAACGAACCGTTCAGTGCTAGGTATCCAGGACCAACTAAGTTACTAGCTGATACAGGAGCGCCACCGTGATCGAGGCCTAAACGCTTGTCAATGTATCCTCGTGTTGCCGACTGTACAGGAACAGCATCAGGTGCGTTGTTGGTAAATGTTGCATCAGTTGAGAATTCACTGACAACAACACCTCGTTTAAAACCAATACCGTCTAAGTTGCTCAACGCAATAGAAGCTGAGAATGTAACAGTACCAGTACCTTGGTCAACTGTAAAGAATCTACCAACACGGAAGATACCGTTTTGGTCTGTAGTTACATAGAATACACGACCAACACCTTCTTCGTAACATTCGTTTTCTGGTTTACGACTTTGTGCAGGGTTACCATAAATCTGATATGGATAGTTAGTAGTTGAATAACCACCAGTGCCAATATCTAAGAAGTCGTGTCCTGTTGCACGGCAAGTTGAAATACGTGTAGTAACTTGTCCTTGCGTTCCTTCAGGATAACCAATTCTTATAGTAGTAGCATCTACGTTACTAAATGGTTTACTAATACCACTTGCTACGTTTGTTCCAATAGTGATTTCTTTAGTAATGGTAGTTGTTGTAGCACTAGACCATGTACCAGGATCATACGGATATGTTAGCGTGATACTGGTTGTTGTGGAAGCAGTACAGATAAAGAATCCGTTGTAAATAGGATTGGTATTACCACTTACCTTATAGTATTTTCCTGTTTCAGGTGCAGTGGTAGAACCAAAGTTTAGAGTTACAGAGTATGGACCAGTTCCTGTTTTAGAACCAAATCCTGTTGCAGTAATGCTTGTTCCAAAACTAAAGCTGTTGGCTATAAATGTCATAGCACCAACGGCGGTGCTTAGTGTTAGATCGGAGCCACCCTTTGAAGTGCTGACTTTAATCTGTCCACTGCCTACGTTTGTGATATAGTAAGTAGTTCCAGCAGTAATACCGCCAAATGCAGTTCCGCTGAACACAATAGTATTTCCAACATACAGATTAGTTGTAGTACTAATTGTAATCCAGTTTGTAGTTACTGTGGTTGCAGAAATAGTTCCACTGGTATTTGGATCAGTCTTATAAGCCAGTGTCATCTGCGATGTATTAACACCAGCAGTTGCAGTTACGTTTGTAGTTGAAGTAGCAGTCAATACTGGTACTAATACTGCATTATTGTCTCCAGCAACTTCAATACTCAAGTTTGGTAAACTAGTATAGTTATAACCTGGATTAACAACAGTAACAGTATCAATACTACCACCGCTAACAGTACAGGTAACTAACGCATCGATAGTTGCACCACCTCCAGTGATAGTAATTACTGGTGGAGTTAAGTAGCCGCTACCACCGTTAACAATAGTTACACTACCTAAAGTAGCAACTTTTGTTGCTGTAATATTTGTTCCAGCTGGCAAGTAGATAGCAGGACTAACTTTAAATTGTGTCAAACTGACAATTTCTGTTAGGTTAACGTTACCAGTGACAGTAGCACCAGTAATAACCATGCCAACATCAAGTGCCGCTGTGCTGGCCACAGTTACCAGTGTTTCTGATACAATTTTAGTAACCTGTCGTGGTCCGTTATATAAACTATTACCTTGACCTGATACGTTAACATAGCTGTCAACAGTTTGTGGAGTTAACTGCCACGGAGTGTCAAAAGTAATAAATCTTGTTTCTAATCCTGTGCCAGTGATAGAATTAAAAGTTATTGCTGGAGTAATAGTACCAGTACCACCAATGTTATATGCTGGTGTTTCTTCTAATTCAATATATGGCGGTCTTAAGCTGTTAAATGATAGATTACCACTTGGAGTACTGTCCGGCGAGGCGCTGATAGTCAGTGTAGTTGAATTGACAATTGCGCTAACAGTTTGTCCACTGATAAAACCGTTACCATTAATTTCCATGCCTTCGTGGATTCCTGTGGTATCGGTTACTACTAGTGTAGTGCCGGCACTACCAGTTGGATTGTAAGCTGTAATAATAGTTGCAGGTGTGCCTTCGTATTTTATCACAGTGTGAATTCTACCGTTCCAACCTGTGATATAAGTTCCCTTGTTCAACTGGTCAATAGTGGTCTGTTTAGCAATTGCTAGAATAGCCAAGCGAGTATCACCTACGTTTAGACCCATAGTCTTAGTTGGCTCTTGCCAGTCAACAGTTGAAACTTTAGCAGGATCAACAACTATCTTATAGTAGTTAAATGATGTGTCTGTTGATAGAACCGCTTGGTTAGCAGGTAATAGTTCACCAGTGCCCTCTGTTAAGTTATAGGTAATAACACGATAGATATCCGCTAGGTTGTCTGAGTATTGTAAAGCAGTACTTGGACGAGTTGGGTTTACGTTGGCAATGCCTAAATATTTGTTATTCTGTAGTGTTCTAATAGCAACAAGTTGTCCGTTATATAACGGAGCAACAAGACCAACTGATGATGTACCGTTGTTACCAGCAGTTGATAGGTTTAGTTTTAGAATGTTTACACCGTTAACAGTTACAGGTGTACGTTCAACTGCGTTTACTTCGTAGCGAGTAATACCAAACCCTGCAAGACTGTGATCAATTTCTAATTCTGAAATGTTCTGTGGGCCGTAGTCATAGTCTGTAATATAAACTGCCAGTGACTGTTTTGAAACAGTAGGAGTCATTTCGTTTATAAAGACACCTTCTTTATAAACTCTAGCAACCTGAATCATGTTATTAGCTAGGTTAACTTCGTCTGGTAATTCAGTTACGTCGTAACCTGTGGCACGTAGACCGTATGTTCCGTGTGAGTTAGAACCTGCTACAGAACGAATCTGTCCTCCGTCAGCAGCCCAGTAGTGAGTGTGACAGTAGTAAGAGAATGTTGAAACTTGTTCAGTTACACCACCGTTCTTAGCAACAATACCATAGCCTAAGTCGTTAATCATAGCAAAGTCGTTGGCTAGCATGGACTTGTTACCACCCATCTCAATGTTGATAACAGTGCCAAGACCTTCTCTCAGATAGACTATAATATCTGAAGCAATTTGACTCTTTACACCTAAAATAGTAGTTCTAGCACTAGTTAAGTTAGTATCAACACCAGTGAAGTTACTTGGGAATTGATATGCTGTTGAAGTTGTACCGCCTGCTAGAATGTCATTTAATACATCAACTAGAGCAATAACAGCATTACCTACAGTTGAGTTACTTACTGGTAGGCTAACGTTTTGTGTAAGATCGTTACCAGCAGATTTGGTTATTAAGATATTTTGTACAATATCACTCATTACTGCCTTCATACGATTGTAGGCAGCAATCGTTACAACTTCTTCTCCTGGAATATAACTTGTTGTTCCTCTAAAGTAGGCAAGACCTGCGTCTTGAGTCATTGAATTTCCGCCGTAGATAATGTCATGAATAATCGCATCAACAACATACTTGGTATCTCTACGGCATGTACTAACACTGTAATTTGGAATTTGAGCAACGTTATAGTTTACAGCAATCCATGAAACAACTTCTTCAGCAATAAACTCTTTGTTAGCTATTAGTATATCTCTAGCGTTGACATTTGCAGAATCAGTCCATGTCATTGCAGGGTATGACGGTGTTGGTACTGATTGAGCACCGTTGGCTAGAATGTCAATGACAATCTGCATACGGTTGGCTAGAATATTTTGAGCAGTAGTATTGCCTGGGATTGAAGCTAGTACTTGACTAGTAACTTCCTGTAGGGCTTGAATGGTCTTGTTTAACTGAACATTGCCACGTACTAGACTTGAGTAAGAACGTAAGTAAGAACGTCCTGCATTAATTGACTGGAAGTTTGATCCTGTAACTAGATCGTAAGTAACAGCATCAATAATTAAACCAACGTCACGACTACATTTTGCTTCATTAAAATTAAATCCACCGTTCCATGGTGTAGCAACATCCATAGTCATTACTACCGTTCTTGTGGCAGAGTTGTAGCTGACAATATCATTGATCTGATATCTAGTACCAGATATAAAGAATGCACATGGTGGTTGAGGTGCTCTAACATCTAAACCTGAGTTAATTTCGCCAGTGACGGTGATTGTTCCGCCGCCGTTGGCTACACCAGTAATAGTTCCTCTTAGACGTCCAGCAAAGCCGTCAATGTATTGTCCACCAGCAAAACGTTTACGGTTATTTGACTGTGAGAATGATGAGCAGACCTGACCGTATGGTGATTTGGTTAGAATTTGACCCTCCGGGTCAAGGACCATAGTAAATCCACCATGGCCTTGCATGGTCAAGTTATTAATACGAGTTGCGTCGTTACATAAGAAAATATCAATTTCTTTATTGTTTTTAGGACTAGAATTTACATCTAATGCGTCAACAAGATAGTGTCTACCATAATTAATAGTACTGTACAAGTGCCACTCTGATGGTTGTTTTAATCCGGCTATTTCAAACGGATAAACAACACTACAGTTCATAAAATTGCCAGACACTGAGTCAATAACAGCCTTACCTTCTGGTCTTCCTGGTACAGTACTTTCAACAATGACTAATTTACCAATCCACGACGATGGTACTTGTCCAGCACCTAAGGTAATAACAATACTACCGTTAGTTGCACTAACGTTAATAGTTGTGTTTGTTTTGTAATCAGTAGCAGTGTCGATCGGTCCTAATTGAACAGCGTCAATAATAGCATCGCGATAGAATAAAACTTTACGCCACGGACTTTGTGAAATTCTATCTTTAGGTCTAATAATTGTTCTACGGAATTCATCACCTTTGATAGAACAGTTAGTAGGTAATTTAATTGGATAGTCTTCGTAATAGATACCTGCTTCAACAAAGATTACAATCTGTAAATCTTTAACACGCTCACCAAACTCGAGTTGCTCGCCTACTTGGTAGTAAGCTGGTTTAGTCATTCTGCAGGTGATAGTATCAGATGTATCACTTAGACCTGGGTTATACGTTACAATATTTGAGAACGCAGACGATGTAACGCCAACTAATACCTTAGCTGGTAAGATATCATTATTGTTTGGGTTACCTTGGTCAACATAGCTGTTACCGCCATTGCTGAAACGTACAGTCCATAAGCCTGTTCCAAATGATGGTGTAGGTGCTGATCCAAAACCGTTAACAATGATACCAATTAAGGTATTCATGTTATATTCTAAATCGTTTATGGCGCTCTGGCTTGGTGCGCCGCGATCTCCAATCATACCATATAATGAACTTGGTAATACTCCTAGAACGGTAAGAGTTTGAGTATATAGACTTTGATATCGACTTGCAGTAGTTCTATTAAGAACTTGTAGTGCTAGAGTTTTAGCATATTCAATACCATCTAATGTTTCTTTATATTGTGTTCCAATAGCAATACTCTTTGCACTGGTATTTCTGTAGTAACTTGTTCCTGCATTGATACTTTGATAAGTACCGTCAGTAACAAGGTCAATGGCCATTGCTTCAATAATTAAACCTACGTCTCTGAAACAAATTGCTTCATCGTAGTTAAAGCCGCCCTTATATGTTTCATCTAGATATTTGATAGTTTCATCTTGGATTACACTCTTTTGACCAAGCACAGTATCTCTAATATCTAAGTAGGCAGTTGAATAATCTCCTGTATCTAATGCTGGAACTTCTGCATCAATGGTTAAACCTTCACTGGAAATTAAGTCTTTTATGTTTGTAAATAAACCGTTGATTGTTACAGTTGCGTCTCCGCCGTCAGTTAGACCAAGGTCAATTACCTGCGAAACTGTAAATGCAGGGGATTGATAACTTTGTGTAATCGCAACGTTGGCAATAACCTGTGCAATTAATTGTTGAGCATAGTTAATAGCTTCAACTGTTTGTGTAATCTGACCTGGAACTTGAGAGATTGCATTTACCCAATATTGTTCTCCAGCAAACACACTGGCTGAATTACCACCATAAGTTATATCATATGCAACTGCTTCAATAATATATTTTAAGTCTCTCTTACAGGTAGCTGAGTTGTAGACTAAACTAGGGTAGTTTGTATTGATCCAACCAATAGTTTCTTCTTGTAAGAAAGAAATGTTGGCCAACATCAAATCTCTAGCATTGGTAAATCCGTCTCCTAAACTGTCTGGACTAACATAATCAACTTCTGGTCTTGAGCTAAAACCTATTTCTAATAGGTCAATCAATATTTGGAAATTGCCACTGATTGTTTGTAAAGCCTGTGTGTTATTGATTACAGGGTAGTTCTCGTTTACATAGGCAACAGCGGCATTACGTAAAGCAGTTCTATTATTGTTTCCAGTTCCAAGAATTGCAGTACGCACTCCTCTTAAGGCACTTGATGTTCCGCTAGTTGGACTAACATCTACTTCTACTATTGCAGGAGGAGTATTAACGCTGATTAAATCTTTGATAGTTGTTAATAATTCTGTAATCCGTGTTCTAGTGGCAACAGCATCGGTTCCAGAACCGCTAACACGTGAAAATGTTTGATTTCTATATTGTCTACTTGTAGTTTGATAAACAACCGGTGGAGTTTGATTTTGAACAGTAGCCTGTGCTAATCCAATAATCAAATCAACTGCGGCCAGTGTTGGCGTTAGTTCAGCTGAAGCAATTTGTCGTTGTGTTCCTACCCAATAACGTTGTCCTGCATATACACTGGCTACGTTTACGCCAGTGGTATTATTTCCGTATAATAGGTCGTAGATAACTGCTTCCACCATAAAACGCACATCTCGTTTACAGGTATCTCTACTGTATTGAAGACCTGGATATTCAGCAGTTAAGAACGCAATAACTTCAGCTTGAATAAAATCTATGTTATTGATTAATAGTTCTCTTGCATCAGCATTTGAACCTTTGGTTACACCTAGTACACTAGGTAATTTTGGAGTTGGTGAGTCATCGCCCTGTATAATAGAAATTATTAGATTAATATTGTCATTGATACTGTCTACAGCCGCAGGAACGGCAACAACCTGTGACAGACCTAAAATGCTTTCTTTAAGGTCAGTTAATACCCCAATTAGCTGATCAACTTCGATTCCTGTTCCAGCACTAGGAAACTTTTCAGCTACACGTATGGTTCTAAAATTGCTTTGATAAACTAAATCAAAACATAGTGCATCAATAACATCACCGATATATGAACTTAAAATTGTGTTACTGTAACTAAAGTTTAGAATAGAATCTCTTACAAACTTAATAGCATCAACTGTTTGAATTAGCTGATCGCTTAATACTTTACTGCTTGACTCATCGTAGTATCTAGTAGCAGCCAAAACAGTATTGTAAGTAGTACCTAGTACTAGGTCTAACATGACAGCATCAATCATTAGACCCACGTCTCGACTGCACTTTGCCTTGTCAAATGTAAATGTATTAACATATTTGTTGTTAATGTAAGCAATCGTTTCGTATTGGATAAATTCTTTGTTAGCTCTTAGTAAGTCAAATGCATTTACATAACCTGTGTCTCCGCTGTTACCACCACTGAGAGTAACGTTAGTAACCACAGAGAATGTTTGATCAGGACCTTGAGTATAAGCAATTCTTTGGCGATAAGGACCTGGTTCTGTTTGGCTGATGTTAATTAATCCTTCTGCAGCCAAACAGGCAGCGCCAACAGATCTATAAGCATAGTTCCAAAAGCGTCCTTCTTTACCCCTTGGTGTTAGTGCTTGGGTGTCGTCACCTTTGGTGGTAACAAATAAGTTAATAGCACTAGAATAAGTTGAATTGTCTACATAATATTTGGTAGCAGCCTGTAAGTCGTCCCCACCATTGGGTGTACCAATTCCTGCAATAGCGCCTGGATGGTCGTTTAGATACAACGGACCAGTCATGCTGTCCCCGCCTCTAAACACTACATTTTTACGAGGTAATGCTTCGTTAGCAACGTAATTACTGGTCAATGAAGGATCATAGTCATCTTCTTCAATCTGAGGTACCAGTGGTTCATCTCTAACACGCAGAGCATCTCCAATTAATCCGCCTTGACTTTTTACATAATTTCTATCTGCATAGCCTTTGCTAATTGCTAATTCATCGAGTGTAGTAGTTACACCACGAGGTCCGTGAACAGCATTAAAGGCAGCAACTAGGTCTGTGCTAGGATCTGGTACTTTACCAATTGGGAATTGATTTGAGTTTAGTGGTCCACCTAACTTTGGTGCAGGATCGCTAGCAGTTGTTGATAGACTGTTAGTAATAGTAACTTTATCGGGATCTGTAACATCGATACTGATACCTTCACCTGCAATAAGAGTTTTGGCTGCTAGTCCGCTGCCATCAGTCTTAGAAATAATAACACGATTTTGACCATAATCGGCTACATAACCTTCACCGTCTACATATCGCAATGCCTGTGCATCTGATAAGTTGGTTAAACTAATTGCACCACCAGCACCAAAAATAGCATAAAGTTCGTTAAAGTTTTCATTTACTTTTCTAAACGATTCTCTAATACTATCGCCTGTGCCATCATTACCTTGTACACCAATGTCGATTTCTTGACGTGCCATATTTAAACTCCGAAACTAGATCCACAGCCGCAGGTTGTTACAGCATTTGGATTTTTTATTGTAAATTCTGAACCCATTAGTTCATCTTTGTAATCAATTTCTGCACCCTGCAGATATTGTAAACTCATACTATCAACTAGAATTTTCCATCTTCCTAGCGGAACTTCAAAGTCGTCTTCTTGTTTTTCGCTATCAAACGTAAATCCGTAACTAAACCCTGAGCAGCCACCGCCCTGGACAAATACCCTTAGACCTAGGTTGGGATTGTTTTCTTCAGATAGAAGATCTTGTATTTTTATAGAAGCAGCTGGTGAAATAGTGATCATTATGGGTTCCTATGAGGTATTTATCAATACCATTTTGTAATCTTAATGTAAATAGTTTTATGTTCTTACGCTTAGAATATCAACAAACTACGCATACTAGGTCTAGTAAAAAAGGTCTAGGCCATACATATACTAGACAAAAAACTATAGTAGTCTTTCGATGCGATAGTTGTAGTGAAGTGTTTACCAGAGACAAAGGTAAGATTGATCCTAAGAGGTTAAGCAACAATTATTTTCATGTATGTTCAAACTGCGATGCTAAACGCTTTGCTCAAAAGAGAGGAAAAGAGCGTAAAAAAGTATGGGATTTACCTGCATCGAGCCTAATGGACATAAGTCATTTATAAATAAAAATCTAAGGAGGAACATCATGTTCACATTTATTAAAAAGATATTAGGCTATCCAACTGACGCTGAAAAGGCCGCGGCAAAAGAACAAGCAGAAGCACCTTACAAAGTTGAAAGCACAGTTCGATATGAAGATATCAAACCTCAGGCTGTTGAATTGACGCCTGTAGTAGCACCTGTGCCTGCAGGGGATATTGCGCCACAGCCTGTAGCAGAAGCTAAACCAGCAAAAGCAGCCAAAAAGAAAGCCCCAGCGGCTAAAAAACCTGCTGGAGCTAAGAAGGGTGGCCGTAAGCCTAAATCACAAGCCCAATAATTTTGCCTGCTGATACAGCTTGTAACTGGCTAGGTTTTTACCTTTAGACTCGCACATAATATCGTGTGTGTCTAAAAAGCTCAGAGCCCATTCGTTTACTGCGGTATTCCAGTAAAAGTCAGAGTGGGCTCTGAGCTTTGCCTTTTTATAACCGCTTTCTAGTAAAGTCCTATAATCTGGAAGAGTTTTTGAACAATGATCGGCCAGGTAGTCTTCTCTTGATACGGAGTAATGCATAGTAGGACGAACATTGCGCCAGCTGTCAAGAACCCGTGAAACTCGGGCATCACTAGGATCCAGGTACTCCCCTTCTCGAACCCAATGGTGATGGATATCAAGAACAGTAGGTATAATATCGCTAAGACTGAGACAATCATCTAACCCCCATGCGTTTTCTTCGTTTTCAAGTGTAATACAGTTGCGGGCTTCGGGTGTAAGTTTGTTGTAGGAGCGTCTGATCCCTTCTGGACCGGCTCTACCCGCGATGTGGACATTGATTTTAAGGTCTTGAAACGATTTACCGTACCCCATCCAACGGGCCATATCTGCATGATATTCAAACTCCTCAATACTTCTATTTACAATATCGGCCGAATCAGAAGCCAACACGCAAAACTGGCCAGGATGAAAAGACAACCTAACGCCACGTTGCCTAGCGGTATCTCCCACTGTTTGAAAGTGTTTTTCGCAATACCGAAGCACGTCAGGCCTGCGCCAAAAGTAAGACCAAGAAGACTCAGTATACACAGGGAGGATGTCACTAGAAATCCGTACCATACGTAGATGCTCATCTAATTCTCCTACTTTAGTTACAAGTTTACGAACAGACTCAATGTTCTGTTGCATCAGTTCCCATAGTTTTTGTTCTGCTACGTCTTTAGATTGCCGGTTTAACCAAGCAACTGTAGTTGAACCAGTGTTGTATTGTTTACAATCGTCTTTGGGCTTGATACTATCAACTTGATCAGGGCGATCAATCCATTTACACGCAAAACCAATTTTACCCATTCCAGTGCCTTATAACGTTTGCAATAATAAAAAAACATGTGATTACATGTATTATAACCCAAGACGTTTTTAAAAGCAAGGCTATTCGAGCTTCTCGACGTGTAAGAATAGGAACATCCGGACGATCATCGTCCGTCTGTCCCATCAAGTGCCCAGTGGCCCGAGCCCATATTTTTTCTAAACTATTCATCAGTGATTACGCTTTCCGTCAAAGACACAGACAAAATACAGTGTATTAGATTTTGATCCGTTATGAACACGATGGAAAGCACCGTCAGGAATTAGAACAACATCACCGCCTTGAACATTAAAACGTTGGTCGTCTATTTCCATTTCGCCTACGCCAGATACAAAATAATAAACTTCTTCTTGTCCGGGATGACTGTGTCCGCGAGTACTTTGTTTAGGTTTTAAGTCTGTTGAACTTAAAATTAAGTTTTTAAGAACGGTGTTGTCTTTAAGGACATAAGTTTCGTTATCCTTAACTACGATACCGCCAATGTCACAGATACTGTGCTTCATGAAAGTTCACCCTTCATATGTAGCGGAATTTCCTTCGTGTTCGAAAACTTCCGCACTCTTAATACGTACTGTAGGATTTAGCGGATAACGATGGTTGCCATTCTTTAATAGCCAATCCATTTTTTCATAGCACATTTTAGCAAATAATTCGCAACCTACGCCCTCAACGATACGTAAATCACAGACACCACTGCGTCGATATGGTTCAATTTGTACACGCTCTGAGTTGCCGTCGTGTTCTGAATTAGAGCTCCAGCCGGCCATTTCTTTGAATCTAGGTAGTAATGGATCGTCTTCAGCAATGACTAATGTATGATCAAACATATGATCAGCCCATGCTTTGAAATCCTTTAAGCCACCAAAGTCCATTCCCCAATTCTTTTCATCTAGTGTGTCGCATTCGAACACTAGTCTAATACCAATTGAGTAGCCATGTAGTAATGAGCAATGGCTATGTGTGGCACGCCATTGTCGGAAGCAACAACTAAGCCCTCTGTCGTTGCCGTAAGTTTTTGTAGAAAGATATTTTGCCATCTCTAGTCTCCTTTATAATAGGTAGCAAGTTTGATGACATGCAGAATTTATATTGCGGGATGAACGCCTAAGACCGCATACTATAAAGTATATAGATCTATATTTATTTTGTCAATGACTATGAAGAATTTTTATCGTCCAATAGCACCAAACGGCAACCATGTCCCTGGATTACCGGACACTACGCAAATCCAACCAACGTAATCACCGTCGTGTGGTTCTGTATTCCAACAGATATCTCCTTTAGTGTACGAACCAAAACTTGGACGTTCAGTACCAGAGATAAATTTCTTGCCAGTTAAACTAACTGGTCCACGAACTTCTAAATCAACTGAAGTATCGGGACTGTTTACTCCAATAGATACTTTGCCAAATAATTTTATTGGACGGTTAATGTTTTGATTATTTCCTACTATGATTTCAGATTCACCGACTTTGAAGTCTTCAATATTACTAACTGTTAGTTTAAAATCTTTTGAGGTTCTAATACCATCATTGTTAACAGTTAATGTTCCAGAGTTTGCTATAGATATGGCTTTAGTAGTAATAAACTCGCTGGTAATATCGCCTAAAAATTTAGAACTACCGCCTACAATAAGTTGTTCTAATGTTCCTAATCTAGTTAAATTAGACTGACTGATACCTCTACCTAGGGCTCTAGAAGAAAGGACTAGTTCACCATTGATGTAGTAAGATTTCCCCTCACCTAGATCAAAACTTTCTGAACTCCAAATTCTTTCTGGATTATCTCTTAGTATAAGCTGGCGAGTAAAATCTTTTGCTCTCCAGGCAAGTCCCACACCAAAAACAGAAACATCACCAGGCTGTGCAAAAATTATAGAATTAGCTCTACCATCTTTGTCGTCAGTGATGATATTTTTAGCATATAAAGTGCCGTTGACACGTAAGACTCCGTTATTGAATCTTTCGTTACCAATAACTATTTCACCGTTGGTCTTAACAGTAATTCTAGCAACATTATCTGTAATAATATCAAGATCACTGTTAGTAAAAGTTCCAAGTTGGCCGCGCCCATCGACGGGTGCGCCGATGGTCAATTCTACGCCGTTTTCCAGCACAGAAAAAGTACCGTTTGGTTTATCAGTGTTTAGTCCTAATCTGTTAAGTGCGCTGTTAAATGTAGCGAACTCTCCTAGATTAGTGTCACCGTTTACAATGAGTGATCTTAGATTGCCTACTTGTCTTAGGCTACTACGAATGACACCAGGACCTAGTTCTTTAGCTGTAAGTACATCCGCATTATTAATTTTAATTGCGTTGCTGGCGTCTAGGTCTAGGTTGCCCTTAAGGTGTAATCGATTACCTGATTTGTAAACTAGAGAAGTTGAGGTGTTACCGTCGGTCCACTCAAAACCCTGTCCTTCTAGTTTATCTTCTGAATTTGCTGTAAAATTGGCCATAGATAAAAGTCTCTTTCGAGTATTTATCTATGGCCTAACTGTTAACTAGATACTTTTAGCAACAGGATTTCTTCGTTGATACGACCGTTCATTTTAGTGTCTGTAGCATTGATATCGTCCAAGAACTTACGCAGGGCTACCTTACCAGCCGCTTTAAACTCTTTAAGTTTATCTTCTGGCTTACGCAGAGTCTTACAGATACTTTGATTCTCGTCAAAATTTGTAATACTTGCACCTTTTACACTAAGCTCGTGGTACTCTTTGGCCACATACTTGCCCAGCTTGCGAGTTTTACTGTTGTAGACCCAAAGTTCCTTGCTACCAATGATGTCTGCAGGATTGATACTAACCAACTTTAAGGGCTCGTCACTCTTTTTGTACTTGAGTTTGGCAACAAGTTTATCTGCACTGACAGCTTTCTTAGCACGAGGCTTCTTGTTAACTTTAGCTTCTTGCATGAGCATGTTGCAGGCGCTTTCAATTTCCTGCAGGAATGCAATAAAGTTCTTGATCTGCTTACGACTACGATGCTTGTAACCTTCTTTAAGTTGATCGTCTGCTTCTCCGCTAGCCAGTTCCAACAGTTCGGCAAGATCTCGAGCATAATAGTCACGAATGATACGTGCATGGGCGGCCTTGGCGCCCTTCCCTTTGAGCAGGTTCAAAATCTTAAATGCTTTGGGATCAAAGTTTTCTGGATCAGTATGGAAAGATTGATACGCATCTTCAATTTCCTCAGTCATAGCATAGGCCGCATCGCGAACACGTTCTTGAATACTGGGCACATAAACAGCCGGAGCTTCAACTTTAGGAGCGTCTTCGTCTTCTTCTCGATCGCCTGCGCCCGCCGCCATGACCTTTTCAATCTCGGCTCGGAGCCAAACGCCTGTGTCTCTGCCATCATTAAACCCTGTATGAATCTCAGGCATACCTTTAACAAGGCAAGCGGCAACTGCAACCATAGTACCGTTAAAGTAACGATCCTTAGTTTTACGAATAGCACGGATGTCTGTTTTGTCGTAGCCTTGACTATGCATCCATTCAACAACTTTAACCTTTAGGTCCTTGACAGATGACTCCATTCTGTAGTAATCCATTGCAGAACGAAACTGAGCTGTAAATTTATCTCCAGCCCAATCGCTAGCACCGTCCCAACCCGGACTCATATCACGATTAGCTTTACTGCGATGGGCAATAACTTGCTGTTTGGTTACACGAGTTTTGGTTGCGGCTTTTGCCATTTGGGGCTCCTTTAAGTTTCAGTATTTGTATATTATAGCACCGTTTTTTGGTACTGTCAACATTAAATCATTCTTTTGGACACGATATATTCGTATAATTGGCTAGCCATTAGAGCATAGCCATTTTGGCTAGGATGGGCGCAGGGCGTGACAAAGTCAGTTGGGCCTTTTAATTTTCGGCAATAATCATAGAATCCCCCTGCAACCAAATCACTGCGTCCTTCCATTATCAGTAACATTTCCATAAAACTTCTAACTCCACCGGGCTGACAAAACGATCCCCATGGTATTGAATTAACTAGGTCTGAATCAGTTTCTCCTAGATGTTTCATAAAATAGTCTTTGGTTATTCTAATATCAAATGCACTACCTATCACTAAATGAAACCCGTGTGCTTTACAATATGTTTCAGCTTCTTTGATATTCAATAGAGTTTCAACACAGATAAATTTTTCACTCCAAATATTTTCTGCGTATGCTTCCCAAAGTTTTTTATTAGTTGTATTTTTATCCCATGGATTTGGCCACATAGTATAAAAATGATTATGCTCTGGAAAATCTTTATTAACAAAATCAAATCTCTCCATGCCACTTAGCATTAAAATAACTATGCCCTTGGAAGCATTTTCAAATTTTATTTTTGGATGAAGATGTAAATTTTTTACAGCACTTCTATTTCCAGTACCTAAACAACCTAAGTTTACTGGTATCCAATCGGGCATGTGATTATCACATAATTGTTTTACCCAGCTGTAGTCATACATTTGATCAAAAATTTCTAACGGAATTTTAAGAGTATCTATATTTCCATCGTACCGATCCCACACTTCTTTAGGCCAGCTTCCCACACCTTGTGTAAAACTATCACCTAAGCCTATTATTATTTTAGACCCAGGTGGTATATCTGGAATCATTCTGTCGTACATAGATTGAAATACTTATTGTAATATTCAAATAGTTCCGTATGAGCGATAGGAACTTCTGTGTCTCTTTTGTTTAAAACTTGATAGTTGTGTTCTAAAATTTCTTTCATTGACTCATACCATTTGGCTTTATCAGGTATAGCGTCAATCCTTTTAATTTCTTTAATTATAGCATCAAATCTGTCAAATGTTGAAAGCTCGTCGTACTCTTCATTAATATAGGGATGAAATGTTTTATAACCCATTTCTTTAAGTTTCTTAAGACTACCACGATTGCCTAATATAATAAAAGGATGCATACAGGCAATTGGCTTAAAAGTTTTTTCACTGATAAACACAGTTTCATCTTGATCAGAAAAACTAGCCTCTGAAACAACAGTGACCCAAGTATCTAAATAAATTTGATTCATTATACGATTAATATAATACAAATCGTCTTTTTCATTATTTGGTGTTTCGTAAACTAACAACGGTAATAGGCGCCTTGCTTCTTCCATTAAACGCTGATCTGGCCATTTATTTTCTATCCTTGGAATATGGCCGCCATAGTCATTAGCACTAACTAATCCTTTGTTAATTAATCCTTCTTTATACAGCATGAGATAAAACCAACTTCTGTGTGCTCTAGTTCTTTTATTCAGACAATTGAAAGTTTTAACTCGTGTGATATTGTATTTTTTATATTCTAAATTAATTGTAATGCTGGGTAAAATATTATTGTTCTTTGCAATTAACTGAATGTCTCTTTCAAAATGGGGATATGACAAAACTTTAAGTTGTCTGTCTATTGATTTATTTTTAGACCACATGGCATATTGCTCAGCAGCCAACATATTACCAGTGACATACACTAGACAAGCAGGATCTAGATTATACCTTTTACATTCTTCGTGAAAGAATTGCCACAACCACGGAGTTTGATATCCTTCAAGACATTGATCTAACAGTAATAATGCTTTCTTATTTCTAAGTTTATCTAGTTGAACGTCAGTTAAATAATCAAACAGACTGCTTCTTATGTTATCTTTATAGTAGTCAGCACCTGCCCAGTGATCAGGCGATTCACCTAACCCAGATGCAATTATGCAGTGTTCTAGTTTTTCGTTTATATCAAAATAATTTTCCAATGAACTATAGACTCTATAATTTTTTAAAGAACCCATAATTGCGCTTGGCCCAAATCTCTTAGGACCAAAGTCTTCTTGATAACTGATTAAGTTTCTACGATTTTCTAAATCTTCAAATACAAAATTTATCACATCAATCGATCCTTCCAAGTCAGCGGTGTAAGATCATTTACTATTTCAATAGGGAAACTATAGTCAAATGGTTTAGGACCTTGTTCACGAATCCAGTCAGCTGTTCTTTTAACTGCCTCTCTTACATCTATCGTAGGCATAAAGCCTAATAATTCTCTAGCTCGATCTGAACTACAGACTGCTAACTTTACTTCGCTGGGCCTATCTGGCATATACATAAAACCTCGAGTATACCCACATTCTTCTGCAACTATTTCAGCTAACTCTTTAATAGTAATAGTTCCTTCGTCAGGACCAATATTTACTATTTGATATGTATGAGACCCTAATGCCAGTTGTTCAATACAGTATACACAGTCATCTATGTAGCTAAAACATCTTTGTTGACTGCCGTCGCCGTAAATTATAGGAGGTTTTCCTTGAAGACACCTGTTAATCATTATACTCATGACATTTCTAAAGGGATCGTCATACCGTTGTCTCGGTCCTACAATGTTGTGTGGAATGGCTATATTCCATTCTAGCCCGTGAACAAATCCCATAGTTTTTAAAATATCCTCGCTGGCTACTTTGGCTATAGCATAGGGATCTGCAGGCACAGGCGGATCACTTTCTTTAAAAGGAGGAGTTCCGTGACCATATCTAGCCATACTAGAACAAAATACAAATCGTTTAACGCCAGTGGCCACTGACGCACTGATAGTCGACACACTGGCTTGAAAAATATTTTTAGTAATAAATGCTGGACTAAAAATGCTTAGTCCTTCGTGAGCAGTGGCGGCACAGTGTATAACAATGTCTGATCCTTTTATAATTTCAGACATGCGTTGTTGATCACAACAGTCTGCTTCATAGAATTCTGCAGCCGCTGGTACATTACTTTTATACCCTCCTAGGAAATTATCATTGCCTGCAACTTCATGTCCTAAGGCTAGCATTCTATCTGCTAGGTGACTGCCTAAAAATCCGGCTATTCCTGTAATAAAAATTTTCATAATTTCTTACTGTCTAAAAAAAATTGTTTATATTCTGGAAACACTTGTAAAAAGTCTGTTCCTCTTCTTCTATCAAACTCGGTGAACCAACGATGAAAATCAGTTCTGCCTTCTTTTAATTGACGATCGTTGTAAACAGTAGTTTCCATATAGTCGACTACTCTGCGAAACTTTTCATATTCAAGTTCAGTAAATTTAGCAGAATTGTTGTTGTCAACATTTTGTTTCATAAAATCCAATGCATCTCGCATATATGGCATAAATTCATCTTTTGGCAAAATATTCATGTCATATTGTAACGGTTCTTTTAGATATGGTGTGTCAAACCTAATCCTATGTTCTTTCAAGTGATCATACCAGCCATATTGCTTACGCCATTCTAAAAATTTCTCAAGCAAACTTTTAAAATTAGTAACTGTGAGAATATTAAAGGTCACCATAAAAGTTATAGGTGTGACTGTAGTAGTTAGATAGGTATGAAAATTCTTCTCCCATACTTCTAAATCTAAACCAGTTCTTATGTATTCTGCTTGAGGACCCCATGTATCTAAACTGGTAAACAGTTTAAATCTTCTAATTTTATTATTGGCCATTAGGTCTTTAACTTTTTCAGCAAGTCTATCAACTAATACAGTCTTTACACCAAGGTTACTGTTTATGTTTAATTCTAAGTTAGGTAGCGGATTTTTATCTAAATCCTCTAGTAATCTCCAAGTGCTTTGATGAAGTAGCGGTTCGCCGCCTGTAATTCTTAAGATGTTTAGCGTTTTCTTAACCTGTGGCCACCAACGCCACCACGCATCAACGTATGGATTGTCTTCTTCTCTAGGATAGATAGTTAACCAGTCAATATCGTTTCTGTGATTTTTGACCATATCGTATGGTCCAAATTTTTCTATTTCTTTATAGTAGGCGCTACTGGCTTTAGGGTGGCAATAACCGCATTTAAAATTACACTCGTTACCAAACGATATTTCAATGTATTCTGGATTTATATTAAAATCTATATCACTGGTAACAATCTCATTAAATCGATCTTCAGTGTATATGCTGGCATTTCTTTCGTGTCTATCACTAATATAGTCACTACCTAATGCCTCAATGTTCCAACAGTACTGACAGCCACTAGGCTGTTCTCCGTTAAGCATAGCGATTCTTTGGTTCTTCTTTTCGTTGGTATTATGTAACGCACTAGGACTTTCTTTGATTTCGTCAAGTGGAATCTTATGTGGTGCAGGATGATAACAACTGTGTGTTTCTCCTGTTTGTAGATAGATAGTAGTATGGTGCCACTTGGCTAAACAAAAAGTAGGACTAACACGATCTGTTATATCTTTTATTTTTATAATCTGTCTTTTGTCAACGGTCATAATAGTGTTATTTCCTGTAACTGACCTAAATTATTAGCATCAATTGTTTCTGTAATTTTTCCTAAAGGCATGTATTGCCAAACAGTATTATATTTTCTTCCAGCAATTAGCCATTCTTTATAAGCATTACTCTTCATAAACTTATTTCTATTGTTGTTTATGTCGATATAAAAACTATTGTAAAGGCTATTCCATTGAGGCATTACATCAAAGTGTCTGCAATCATCGTTGTCAATGTACGCTTGGAAACTGTCCTTTCCGCAAATACAGTGTTGTAAGAAAACATTGTATTCTAAATCATAATCTAAATACTTCCAAGCTCCTACATCGTGCATGTATTCTTTTTCTCCTGTGCTTTTAATTTCAAGTAAACAGATATCTTTGGTAAAAGTTTTTCTTTGATTTGGATAGTGTAACTGTAATTCGTGTACCGCCAAGTTTATATTGTTTAACTCTACATACCAATCGTCGATATTATTTGGTTTAAACGGCTGTTCATGAGGGTACCAAGATCTATAACAAGTAGCAGATGTAAAAAACCTATGTATAGAATTTAAATCTTCATTTGAAAATTGCGTTTGATCATTTACTACAAAAGGAAACGGCATTTCTAAAAACAGTTTATTGTACTGTTGAATAACTTTAATCAATGCTATTCTTTTGGCATTGCGTGTAAAGATATCTAGGTTAGCGTTTGATAACCAATTATTATTACTAGTCCACTGATCTTTAAAGGAGAGATTATCGATCCAATGTTTTACCACTGGAGTATCTAAAAGATTTATTAATATCGTGCTTGACTCAAAGCGACAGGATAACTGCATTAACATAATTATCCTGTCTACACTACAGCCAAAAAAAAGTCCGCACTAGGCGGACTCTTTATGTCCAAAGACTGTTGCGAATTTTGATAAGACGAATCATCATTGCTTCGTCCTCCTTCTCATAGGCCTCTTCAATTTTACGAAGCTCTTTGAGAGCCAACTTGCTGGCTTTTTTAAGCGCCGGAGTTTTGTCTGCACTGAAACTCATCTTACCTCCGTTGGATAAACGATTAAGTTCGCAGTAAGCAGTCCACCCGCTGGCATCATGTGGATCGGGGCGATTAGGATAAACTTCAGTCCACCATTTGTAGAGTGCAAGAATCTCTAGTGCCTTTTCTGCTTGATAAGTTGGTTTACCAATATTTGGACTGTCTGGTTCACATTCTTCTTCCTTCCAAACAAGTTTGCTTTGCCAATCTAGATTATCTAATCCAGCTTGTGGGCAACGCCAAGTGCGAACTCGCCACCAACCTACTGCCCACCATGGCATGTTATACTTGTGCCTTTCTTCTGGGCTCCATGCAAGATGCCACCATGCAAGTTCTATTTCAACAAAATCACGGAGCTCATTAAAAAGACAAGGAAGAAAACGATTACCCACATCACGCCACTCACCGGGTCGAATATCTTTAGGGTGGGCCGTAAGGCAATGAGTGCGAGTAATGTAGCGATTATTAATATAATACTTGACAGCATAGAGTTTATCTGGAATAAAATAGACTACCTTTTGAATATAGTCTAAGCCTTCTTCAGCAAGCCACCAACGAATAGGGTACGCGGCTTTGGCCTGCTTTTCCCATTCATCCCAGCCTTCAGAAGTTTTGGCGCCACCTTTAGTGGTACCACGAAGCCAATCTGCAAATTTTGAGCAAGTCCAATAGTTCTTCATAGTCTTATATATTAAAAATTTTCATACATTGTAACATAGTTATTGATAAGATGTCTAGCTCTTTTTTCTCTATCTATTACGGTTTTTTCGCCAAGAATTATTATGGTATATAAGTTTCCATTTTTCTCAACGGCTAGTGCAAGACATCTACCAGCAGGGTTAGTGAAGCCCGTTTTACTCAAAATAATGTTTTCAAATTCAAAAAGAAGATTTCTATTAGTGTTGCCAATGGAAACGTAGTTGATTTTTTTCTTAGTCCTCTGCTCTATTTTAAAAAATTTAGATGAACTTGTTTTAGAAATTATCTCATACTTTAGTGCTTCTTTGACTAATTTTGATAGATCAACCGCCGTGCTAACATTTCCTTGATCAAGTCCAGAAGGATCAGTGAACACAGTATCTTTCATACCAATACTAGATGCACGTTGATTCATAGAGTTTATAAAAGCAACTCTTCCGCCCGGCCAAGATTCTGCAAGAGACTCACCGGCTGCATTGTCACTTTTTATCAATAATGATTCAAGTAATTCTTTTACTGAAACATCTCTTTTGAAAAAAATTCCACCTTTGTACCTAACCCTTTTATCTAGGTCAGTACCCGCCTCAACAATAACAAGGGCTGTCATTAGTTTTGTTAAGGAAGCTATTGGTCGTTTAGTATTTTCTGCTTCAGACGTTACAACTTCGTTTTTTGTTTTATTAAAAACATAGTAAGAAGTTCCTGTTGCATAAGCAGTTGATGTCAACAGGAACCAAATAGCTACACATCTTATGAACATTTTTCCGTAAACGTTTTAAGATTAGGGGGTTCCCACCCCAATGGTTTTAAGACTTTTCCATCTTCGCGCTTACGGACCTTACCAGTTTCACTATCAATCTTAGCAAAGTTAGTACGCATAACTTCTTTCCAGCCGCCTTCTCCATCAAACCCTGCTGAGTGAATAGCACCTGTGGTAACAACAATAAAGTCAAGTAGTGCGTCTAATTGTTCTACACGATCACCAGAATCTAATGCTACCTTTAGTTCTTTCCATTCCTCTTCCATAAGGTCAAGGTATAGTTTGTATTGTGCTTCATTATACTCGTCTACGGTCTGATCACAGGCTCGCATAAACTTTTCTTGATCACGGAACGGATTCATAATTAGTCTTTCTTTCCGCCAAATAGCTGTAGAAGGTTCAAGAACAGATTAATAAAGTCCATGTATAGAGTCAACGCACCCATTACTTCTGCTTTACCATCGTTATCAATACTGACCATTTCTCTAATTTGCTGAGTATCGTAGGCAGTTAGACCTAAGAAAATAATAACAGCAATAGCTGAAATCACCATTTGCATTACAGTACTACCAATAAAGATATTGATGATACTGGCAATGATGATAGCAATCAACCCAATAAACATAAATTGGCCGACACTAGTTAGATCTTTCTTTGTGAAATATCCGTATCCGCTCATTACGCCAAACAATACAGCCGCTGACATAAAAGCTGAAACAATACTTCCCATGTTATAAACTGCAAAGATAGTGGCAAAACTCAAACCCATCAGTGCGGCAAACCCATGTAGGAAGATCTGTAAAGTACCTTTGCTCATTTTATCCATAGCAAAGCTAGCACCTAAGATTACAATTAATGGAGCAAAAATTACAATCCATTTCATTGCGCCTGTAAAGAAAAATGCTAACAGAGTAGCATTTGTTCCCACTAGGAAACTAATAATCATTGATGTGAGTACAGCAAGACTCATGTGGCCATAAACTCTACCCATAGCTGAATTAATTTCAGTAGCAGAACGATAAGTGTTCATTCCGCCTGTATATGATGTTCCAAACATACTATTTCTCCTTTGATGTTTTATTTACAAACTGTATCTTTCAACTATACTTTTTTTCTTGCAGGACATAGGTCTTCCGTGCTCGTCTAAAAACATAGTACCCCATTTACTATTTTTTTCCTCAAATTCTATAAACAATTTATCATAGGCACAGAATATTCTTACACTTAATTCTTGAGGATTTCTTCGAACCCATGCACCTGCAAGGAACAATAAGAATACTATAATAATCAAGTGCCGCAGATATTTCATTTGGGCAATTCAGTAAATCTTGCCAAAAAACTTTCTACATAGCAACTATATTCTTCGTTACTTTCTTTTTGGTCTTTCCTATAATGCACCCAAGTATGCCCTTCTTGCTCTATAACGTGTAAGACCATAAATTTTTTGCCTTCTGCGCCCTGCCACGAACTTCCTGGTTCAATTTTTTTCATCTTAATTTATCCATTGTTAACTCTTTACCGTAGACATGAGCTACAGTTTTAAGATATCCTTCTGATATAGCCCATTGAATATAATGACGAATATTAGAAGGACAGTCCGGCAAAATATGTACCATTGCTCTAGGATACATTACTAGTCCGTCATTTAGCATAAAGTTATCATCGTCTTGTCGAATCGATTTAACTTCTCTAATTTTCATATGACTTGTAAAATTAGTCATCCCTTTAGGCTCTCTAATGTCTGACGTTTAGCTTCATCGGCTATTTCTCGTTTTTGAATAGTTTGTAATCCACGGAACATTTCTTCTATAACATGAATGATAGCTTCTTTGCCATCATCTGTCAAGTGACTGTACTCCGGACTCACTGAGCTTTCGTGCCAAACTTTTTGATTTTGACTTAACTCTAACAAGGCACCGTAGACTACGTCCTTGTTCATACTACGCATTAAATTAAATTTTTTCCCCATCTTTGAATCCCCTGAAACGAATGAACCTCGGAAAACGTAACGAATAAGAACCGTCTTGATTTTGAGTGACCGCGTCAGCCCGTACTTCAACGATTTTTCCCACCACCTCTTGGCGAGCATTCCAGAAGTCGTCCCGATTGTTATCACTAAAACCGCTACCAACATTGACCCGTATAGATTTTCCATCGTCTTCGCCTTCGCAAACAAACGCACCCAATTTACCAACATTACGACCTGTGCCTTCTTCAACCGCTACAACTGTCAACGACACTTCAATAAATGGTTTAAGTTTAAGCCAAGCTACACTACGTTTACATTCATAAGGAGCCTTAGGATCCTTAATCATAATACCTTCATAACCACCTGCAATTGCTTGGCGATTAATTTCAATGTAACGAAGTTTACCGGCTTCTGTGTCAAGGTCAACTTCTTCGTGTTCTAGACAGGTAACATTAGGCAAATCTGCTTGATGTTTCTCTACCCAGGCTTTGACATAAGCACTACGAGTAGATTGATCTTTGTCCCAACGACCCTCTTGAAACTTGTCTAGTGGACACAGGTCAAATAAATGCAATACTGCATCATTGGCGGCAACATCACTTTTGCGATGTACCTGCTTCATTAGGTCTTGAAACGAACTTGACATAATCTCTCCGTCAAGAACAAGGTCGTACTTGGGAGGATCTTTTTTAACAACTGTGCTAATTTGTTTGGTAATGTGTTCAAAGTTTACCAACTCTTTACCATTACGACTAAACTGATCAACGCGACCATCTGTGCGAACAATAGTAATAACGCGAACGCCATCGAGTTTGACTTCGATAAGTTTCTTACCTGCGACCTTTCCCTCATGATTAGCACTATCGTGAGCAAGCTGGCAACTAAAGACAGGTACTGCATAGTCTGGAACTTTCTTTTCTACAACTTTGTTAACAGTCTTTTCGCTGACACCACAGCGCAGATCTTTGATAAGGATACGTCGATACCAGCCGTTCCATTGTGATTTAGTTGATTTCTTTACGGCTTCAGCAACGGCATTACGGGCATCATTACCGGTGAGGTCACGATTGCGTAGACCGCTAACAAGCACAATAAAATCATTCCAATCAAGCCCAACGCCATCTTCATCTTTTTTCTCCGGTATTTGTTTAAGTCCAAAAGTAATCATAGGGTCCAATGCTAATCGGCACCCTTCAAAAAATATATCGTTTTTGTTATTCATTTGGACTTCAATGATAGCTTCTTTGTCCAAACGGCTATTATGGGTTTCAAGAGCAGAAATAACAAACTGACAAGGATCGTTCACTGTAGACTCCAACTGATTAATATAAGAGTATTTTACAGTAATTTACTTAGTATGTCAAGTGGTCATTGGTCTTAAATGGCTTACCAATATGGGCGTATTCTAATTGAGCCATTATCTTACGTTTCATCTGTTTAACTTTTGGATGATTTTGATCCCAATCAAAGGCCTTTAGGAACCTTTGCCAACCCTGTGGTCTAGTTTTTCTCTTAGGAGTATTGTCTAGATAGTATTTGATTTCAGTTGGCTCCCAACCAAACTTGTCTAACATATCTTGAGCTATGTTAAATGAGTGTGCGCCCATTTCATCTCTATCGCCATAATACTCTTGTTCTTTTCTATCTTTAGCATAGTAGGCTGTGCTTTGATACATTGGTATAGCTTTGAAACTACGAGCTCGAAATTGCCTACAGTGTATGACTTCGTGTAGCATCATATCAGCAAAAACTGTGCATACTCGAGCCCAGCGATATTCGCTAAGTTTGAGTGTTTGAATTTTTTCTGGATAGGCTAATTGGACTTCGATGAATCTGCTGTAGCCTTTACGATCTCTGTCACTATCGTAAAGTCCACCAACCCAGATTTCTCCGTTTTTAGCTTCTTTGTGCCTACTACTGGTTACTCTTACCGGTAGGTGTTTTTTGATATGCTTACTTAATAGACTAGTAATTTGCTCAATAGGCAAACGTTTGCCTACAAGCTCGGGTTTGAGCTTGTATAGCATAGAGTATAGCGTGGTTCTATCTAGTAAAGACCAGTTAAACGCTTTTCGACTCATTATAGGCTCCCTAACAACTGTATTTATAGTGTACTAGTAGAACCAATTATATGCGTACTTTATGGGCGTTTTTCTACAATCTCGTCAATCAAACCGTATTCTAGAGCTTCTTGTGCGCTCATAAACTTATCACGTTCCATATCACGCAGAAATTCTTCGTAGGTTTTACCCTTTGAATTGTGTTTGACATAGATTTCAGTTAAAGATTTCTTCATTTTTAAGATCTCTTCAACTTGGATTTGCATGTCTGTAGCTTGTCCACGAGCACCGCCTGAGGGCTGGTGAATCATGTGTCTTGCGTTGGGGAGCATTTTTCGCTTGCCTTTTGCTCCTGCTGTGGCAAGGAGACTGCCCATACTGCAAGCCTGGCCCATAACAATGGTGCTAACATCGGGTTTAATGAACTGCATAGTATCGTATATTGCCATTCCCGCAGTAACGACTCCGCCTGGGCTGTTGATAAAGAAGTGTATGTCATCATTTCCTTGACTTTCTAAAAATAGTAGTTGTGCTACAATAAGACTAGAGCTGTGCTCGTTGACGTCTGTGTCTAGCATAACAATACGATCTTTCAATAAACGACTGTAAATGTCGTAGGCACGTTCCCCACGTGCCTCGGTTTCAATAACCGTTGGTACCAAATGCGGCATTAAAAATCTCCAATTAATCTAATTCTTTATCAATTTCTTTAGAGCGTTGAACAGCCATCTCACGAAGGCGCTGTTGATCTCTATAAGTTTTGATTACATTTGCATCGCCAGTTGGTAGTGCGATCAACACATAGGCACGATAAGCCGGACCTTCTTGAATGATCTTTTTCTCAGCTACTTCAATACCAGCAATGTCTACTTCTTTACAGCTAGATCTGCTTACAGATTCGCTGATAGAAGCTGATTCAGTTTTGTAAGTTTTGGTCCGTTGACTAGAAGTACCGCCAGCAGTCATACAGATTTTATCGTAGGCATCTTGTCTTGCAATTTTAAACGCCATAGAGTAATCGCTAGCTCGGCCGGTACCTGCAGAGTAGACAGCACTCTTGCTCTTTGGAACTTCTAGCATCCATTTAGGTGCTTTGTCAATTGTACGTTCTACATATCGTTCTTGACGTTCACGTTCCATATCAGCTCTCTTACCATAAGGATCGGTTGATCCGCAGGCAGTTAACAGAGCAACAATTGGCAAAACTGTAAAAATCTTTTTCATTATTTTCCACCCATCTTTTCTTTAGTCCACTCAGCAGTGGATTGAATATCCTTACCAACACCTGCTACGGTTGAGCAAGCGGTAAGGGCCAGTGCTACAATCAAAATACCAAAAGTTTTCATTTTGCCATCTCCTGACTCTGTGTTTTAACTGTGTCAATACCTTTATCAAGCATACGAGCAATACCGCTGAAACCAACAGTTGCCAGTATCAATCCAAAGATGGTGCCTATAATAAAGCCTTTCATGTGTGCCTCTCTGTGTGATTAAGATAGTTACATTATAAACAAAATAGATTAAATGTCAAGTCACCATTTGTCCACAACTATCCAATTATTTGAACTGTTGTCTACTTGGCAGATCACTCCGTGATAAACTCTTAATTTACCATTTTTGGATTCTCTGTCGGTGAACAATCGGCATTGTGCATTATTGTATTTAAAATAACCAACTTTAACATCGGTGGGACCTACTTCTGTTTCTAAAATAGTGTCACCAATTTTAATTTTTGTATTCGGAATCTGACCGTTTTGACAAACAGTTACAGATTCTTTGCTCATAACACCATCTCTTTGATAAGATGCGCTCTTAACTTTACAGTCCGCCCAAACACTAGATGACGCTAGTACAAGGATCAAAGGTAACCATTTCATGATTGATTGCACCTATAGGAGTACCACCAAATAGTAGATTTGAGTCTGCTGTTGTAAGCTCGATCAAACTCACTAAGATGGTCTGGATCAGGATCAAAATTGAGATAACTCTGTAGCTCTTTGAGTTCTTTAAGCTGTTGGTCTTTAAGAGAACAATTGACCGGATAGTCATACAGTTCTTGATAGGTCATAATTTTATTTTTAGCAGTAGACTCTTCTTTAAACAAAGCTGAGTAAAAGAAAAAAATCAAAAATAAACCTAGTAAAGATTTAATCATTGTGCAGATTCGTCTAGGTTAACATTAGACAAACCTGCAATAGTTTGGAATTTATCCCAAGCCATTTTAGCAGCCGGATTATGATCAAGTTCAGAACTTGGCAATACTGTTTCTAGCCAGTAGTAGGGCATACGTCGAGGATGGGCACCAAACTTACGAGGTTGGTGAAACTTACCTTGCTCCCAAAGTTCAATAGTAGCTGAACGGAATAGGTCTTCGTCATCGTCTCCGTAACCAGCCCATTCAGGATTGCTACCGCCACTGAAGAACCCGCGGATCATACTACCTTTGGCTCCACCGCCGTATCCGTGCCAAATGCCCCGCCACTGCTCGTCATTGTGGGGATCAAAATCCGTACGAGCAATAACAACAAGAACATCCTCAATGGCTACTTTGCCTTCGACAATGTCTCGAATGCATCGACTATAACTAAGCCCAATCTTCATTTTAAATCCTTAACGGCCTGTTGTTGATGTTCTAATTATAGGGCCATCTGATACAAAACTCAAACCATTTTGGCGACTTTCGTAGACATGCCCGTTCCAATTCATTAATAGTTTAATTGATTTGTTCAAAGAAACGGTTAGATTTCTGCCTTCGTTAAATGCCAAAATATCTGCTACTACAGTTTTACCGTTGTCTTCGCAGGTTACATTACAGGTTTCTTGTACGTATTTTTTCATAGTTTAAATTGGATACCTTTTACACTATCCCAGCGAAAACTCTTCCAGGCTTTAGATTCAAGATCGTATACAGCCATGACATCCTCGTTGACTTTCTTTTTTGGCTTAGGAAAGTCGATGGGGTTATCAGTATTGGTTACATGAACTTCTTCAACGATTGGAACAAGCTCTGGACTGGTAGTACATTCCATAACTCGTTCCGACCCGTCCTTTTTAGTAAAGGTAACAGTTACAGGACCAAACGCCAAATGACCCTTAAGCCATTTTTTAAAGCGTTTGAAGTCTTTTTCACTTAGATTGTTCTTGAAGCTGACTTCTAAGTTCTGCATTTTCTGCCTCTAGTTTTTCAATATGTTGAGCCAATTGTGTCATCAGTTCAAAGATATTTTGAGCTGTTTTTTTAGTTAGTTCTGAAATATTACCTTGTTCCATTTAAATCTCCAATACAATGTTAGGGTTCCAACCGGTAGTCTCGTAAGGGTCGTAACCACGAGGATTACAGACAACACGAGTATCACCAATCATGTAGTCAAAAGGATGATGGGTATGTCCATGTGTCCAGAGTTTAATCTGTGGACGGTCAAGGATTGTATTACTTAGATCACTGTGGTAGCAACCGTTCATAACTTGATCATCTTTGTACTGCTCATGGCAACTCAAGAAGCTGGGACTGTGATGTCCAACAACTACATACTTTTCTACTTCCTTACGATCTACAATTTCTTCAATATAGCGTACAGTATCACGATGCCGATAGACAGTATCCGAAGGCTTTAGTTTAGTGTAACCATCAGCCTCTTTACGAATAATGCGAAAGTCATTCATCATATCACGAGCCGCGTGAAGTGTAATTGGATCAGCCTTATTCATGTCTGTCCAAAGTGTTCCACCTACAAAGATCACATCATCAATCTTCTTGTAACCTCTTTCGAGGAAGTAGATGTTAGGGAACTTGCCGCACTCGTCTGCCAGCGTCTTAAGTGTTTGATTCCACTTGCCATGATAAAACTCATGGTTGCCTGCAACGTAAATGACATGCGGAAATTGGAAACTGCAACGCTTCAAGAAGTCGCGGAATCTCAGAGCCGTAGCTTGTCTACGTCCGAGATCTTCAAGGTTGACATTGCTGTACATACCATAGCTAGTTTCTGGATGGTTGTGCAGATCCTCGGCAACCATGATGTCGCCACTGAGAATAAGGACATCACATCCTTCATCGTTTTTAATATTAATGTCGGCGAATTCAAGATGCAGGTCGCTAACTAGTTTAATCTTCATTGATAAATCTTTCTCTCATCTTTTTTTGACGTTCAGCTTCGTGTTCTTCACATAGTGTTCTAATCCATCCACCACTGCGACGTTCACCTGGTTTGCCACAGGTCTCACAAGTCTGTCCAGCCCATAGTTCTGCCATAGTCTCTAGTCCACGAATAAATTCATCGCCACCTTGATAATAAAATCTTAATCCACCAAACTTTTCTTTAATTTGTTCTACAACTACCTGAGGTACTGCATCAGGAATTAAATGATCGTGGGGGTTATCCTTTAGCAGACTTTCTCGAGTATTATTACGCCATTTGGTATAAGAATCAATTTGTCTACAAAGTACTTCAAGGATAGGCCACCAACCGGCACCAACTGCAAAACCCCCATAGGGGTTAGCAAACATCTCTGGATACTTTTCTTCCATATGTTTGGCAAACTCTTCGTATTGTTCTTCGGTATAGCTCATTGTGCCGCCTTTACATAGTGTAGTCGAGTAATGCAATTATGGTGTTTCCAATGATGAGTATGATCTTTAACCTTAGCCTTGATAACAACTGCAGGTCCAATCTTAGGCTCAAACTTACTCATCCATGATACCATTTTATTGTTAATTATAGCATCAACATTGAATGCGTCAAAGTTTTTTGAACGTTGGCAACTTATAATTTCACAGTCCAAATCAAATATGTATGCACCAATTTGTCCAATATGCTCGTTATCAACTTTTCTAGATTGTTTTGCAACCTGATTATGAGAAAGGTCTCTTTTATAAACGCTGGGCAAGCAGGCAACAAATCCAAAATCTTCCGTGCCAATCAGTTCAGAATTTAAAATACTGTTAACTCTAACTTTGAAATCATTATCCCCGGCGACTGCATCAAACATCAGTCTTTTGTAATACTTTAAAATAGTCTCAGCTAACTGAACGTCATCATCGGTTACTTCCAACTTTACTGGAATCATACGAGGATCGGTTTCAAGAGTTACTCTAAATTCGCCAACTGCATGAAGCATACATGCCTTGTTGGGCTGTTTATAGTACCTAAGAGCCATTTGATCGTCATAGACCGGCTCTATAGATTTTATATAGCTTTTTTGAATTCGTTGGGCAGAACAAGCCAGCTCGAGAATCTGTCGAGTTTGGTACTCTTTTCGCTCAGACATGGGTGCTCCAAATTAGTTGATGATGTTGTATTTTACTGGAAAATACAGTCAGTGTCAACCTTTTCTAATCGTGTGTAGATTTTTTTGGCTAATTTTTTTAGGGTAGGATTATCCTGTTCTGGAAATTCTTGTGTATACATACTAAAACAAGGACTTACATAGGTGCCCTTTTGTTTGAGTTTGCTTAGTGCATTGAAATTGTGTAGATAGCGTAAGGCCCTTGATCTGCCCAAACTTCTAACTAGTTCAAAAGATATACTTATAGAATAAGCATCTATCTCATCAGGATCTTCTAGATATTCTTTATGTCCCGGACCCCTAGCCAATCCTATTTTAAAGTTCCTAGCTCTGTACTGCTTTTGATGCCTCAGTTCGTGGGTTACCGTATCGTAAATTTGAATTAATAAATGAGTAGAATGCTCTGGATACCAGATATGGTTCTTAACAAAATTATGAGTTAAGTTGAGCTCAATAGGGCAATCGTGATTTCTGTCATCCTCGGGATCATAAAAGCCGTTGACATAAAATACGTCTTCGTTAAGTGTATTATCTCTGCGAGATATAATCTTAACATCTATATCATGCATTTTAAATTGACGTCTAAGGCAGTTTAGTAGCTTTTGGAAAGTTAAGCCCTGTTTTGTGCTGTCTCTAACATTGTTACAGATTGCACAGATCAGCTCCATAACGCCATTCATGATTACAGCCTAAATGTTATTCTTCCTTTGGTTAGATCATATGGACTTACTTCTACTCGAACAGAGTCACCTAAGATGACTTTAATCTTATGCTGTTTGAGTTTACCGCCCATGTAGCAGAGTATGATATGATCATTACCATCAACTTTTACACGAAATGTATTTGCTGGCAAAACTTCTGTAACTTTGCCTGTGAGTTCAAGTAGTTCTGAATTTTTAGCCATGTTTTGTAATTATCAGTTTGCCTTCTTCTACAGTAATTTTTAGTGTGTCGCCTTCCTTCCAACCTTGACTTTCGCAAATCTCAGGCGGAATAGTCATCATGACATTGTCCGGATCTCCGGGAATATCATGAAAAATTTCTTCAGCAAGATATGTATTATTCATTATTCGTCCTCAGAGTATTTAACTACAATCCATCCTAGTTTATATAAATCGTTTTCAATTTCTTCAGTAACAACACTTTCGGGAACATAGCCAGTTCGCTTCTGCCAGTCCTCATTAGTTTCTTTAGCATCGTACTCTTGGTTAAGGCCGCCCATGCCACTACAGTACCAATCAATATAATCACCCTCTTCTCGCATGTCTGCAATTATACCGCCGGCATAACGCCACGAGCAACCCCATTTTTGGTCTTTTAGAATAGGCCACATCTCACGTTTAATAAACTCATTATTACACATTGCGGCGTAGAGATTTTGAGCGTAGCTTTCGCTGTTTCGAACCTTTTCTAAAATCCAATCTGTAGTTAGGAGATCCCATTCCATATTGTCTACGCGACTTTGTGGATCATCAAACTTATGGTCGTGTTCTTCTAGAACCTTTTGGAACCAGTCAAGATAGTCCTCGTTAACTGGCTCGCCCTTTTCCTTCATACGTTTAACATATCCCTCTTTTTGAAAAGTATGTCGCTCAGGGCTTTTTGAAATTTTGGACATGCCAATCGCCTTTAATACAGTGTAATAGTTCGTGACCTAGAGCATCTAGGTCAACTCGTTTGCCTGCAATAATATGACAACGTCCGTCTGGCCACCAAAATGCACAGGCATCTACTGTATAGGCAAAACCGCTATTGCCATAGGCTTTACTCTGCTGTTCGCAGACCTTGCGAGGATTGTCAACAGCCTGAAACTGAATGGTCATATTTTTACTTTGTACAGTGTGCCACTTTTCAAGATGGCTCACTTGCCCTGCATGAGCAACAGATGTTAGTACTGATAAAATTACAAGAGCCTTTTTCATATTTGCCTTTCTTTGCCTAAAATTTGGTACAGACGGTAGGATTCGAACCTACAAGGGCATCATATTGACAAGCCCCACGCCCCCCGCGGGCCGAAGCCCTTGGGGGAGGTCTACCAATTCCACTCACGTCTGTATATCAATTATACACTCACTTTGAGCTAGTGTCAACATTATTTTGGTTAACAACAGCCATAACGTCTTTAATTAATTTATTTTGGACCGACCAATCGGACCCAGTATAGGCAAATCTTTCCAAATTGCCATGTACTGTAATCTTACTTTTATTTAATCCCCTTGGATGGAAAATCCAATGTGCGGCATTTTGGTACTTCCAAATTTTAATATTAGAGTTTTGAGCGGTTTGTTCCGTAACCCATTCTTCCGCCGGCTTGTTTCTAATACTGCAATTTCGAGCTGATCCAGGAGGTGTTAGCTCATCTGTTTGCATTACAAAGCAGGGATCTCTGCGTTGCCAAATCCAACTAGTCTCAGTTTCTCCGCCATAGTTATCTAGCTCTCCGTAGATTAGTACCATTGGAACTTTTGGTTTATCCGGAAGTCCTAGCCCTGAACCTGGCATCCCTTCTGCAAAAATCATAGGCACATGATCTGGATTTACTACCGCTGATAAGTTGGCCGCTACTACAGCTCCGTTACTAAGCCCATAAAAATATATTTTACTAGTGTCTATATCTGATCTAGTCAGTGCCCATTTGTATGCGTCAAATGTTGCTTTAAAGATCATACGTTGTCTAGCTTCAAGGGTGACCTGAACTGAAAAGAATCTCCATCCTTGATACATCTCGTTCATTTCATAAGCGTCAAATAAAAGAGTGGCCATGCCTTTATTTTTAAATTCTCTAACAATGTCTTTGCCATCTGATTTGCCACCGCCACCGTGAACATAGATCATTAGTGGAGGTTTTTGTGAAGATCGAGGTATGTTGAACTCTACAGTCTTGTGGCAGGGATCAAAGCCGCTTAACTTTCCACTTACAGAATATGTATGGGGTCTTATCTCTGTAAGAGTAGCTGAACCAATTGCTTCAGGTTTACACTCAGACTTAGAAATTTGAGCGTGGGCTTGTAGGCTAAAAAATATAACAAATACAACCAAAATATCTTTTATCATTACTTTTCCAAAGAATTAGAGATACTTAACTGTACTATATTTTTATCTAATTGTCAATCAATATGTTTAATTTGAGTGTAGTCAAATGTCCAATTCGGATCTAATTTTTGGTAGATGATCCATTGCTTGGTATACTTAATTGTTACAGGGAAATCTACCTCGTGAACTCCTGTATAAAATAGACTATCTTCTTTACGATTTTTTTGGACGCCCAATCCATTTCTTAAAAATATATTTTTTAAACTTTTATTATATTCGTTAAAAGTTAGAACAATTTGTTTGTATTGATGCTTCTTAGCCCACTTGACCTGTTCAGGGAACAAGTATCGTCCTAAGAGAAATTTTCCTCGATGATCTCGATTAATCCAAGATCGTATTCCTGCTAGACATATCTGTTGGTTAAAGTCACTTTGATATATTCCGCTACAGCCAACAATTTCTTGATTATGCAATATAACAAAAAATTTTCCCTGATCGCCTGAAAAACGTTTTTCTATTTCTAGTAAGTATGGAAGGGTGTGTGTAGCAGTTTGCCAATTACTATCCCACATGTTTACGTGTGCAGGCTGTTCTTGATCCTGTGATGCATTAGAACAAAAACTAAAAAAATATTCTCTGTCTATTTCGTTGTACTGTTTTACACTGTACATATCATTCAATAATATTTCCAGCTTCGTCGTCAAAGTCTAACTGTGGGAAATTGATGTCGTAGTTCTTATAATCAGTTTCTAATTCTAAAGGATGTAATGTTTCGTAACGTGTCCTTTGATCTGCTTTGAGTATTCTAGACTTAATGACCATATCTACATCATAGACCCGGGCACCTAACAATCTCCAAAATCTATCTCGATCAACCGCAGTAAATGCTGGAACTTCTTGCTCAATCTTTAAATTGTATTTGCCTGTGTTTACGTAGGTATTCTTTCTCCACAGCTGGTCATAGATGGTTTCGTGTTTTTTAGCTATGCTGTAGTAATATTTCCAGTAGTGTCTGTGCTCTGCTATTTCAAATGCAGCCTTGAGTAGCATTCCTATTTCAGGTCTATTGAAACTAAATTGGTTGCCAAATCTCTTAGTAAATAGAAATACAATAAACCAACTAGGATCGTTTTTGCGCCAGAACGCAGAACACAAAAATGATATTAGTTCCTCGCCATCAAATACTCCTATAGTAAGATGGTGACTGTTTGGACTGAGATATTTTTTCAGTATAGGAGCATAACTAAGCTGCCAGGGTTTTTCAACACCGCTGTGTTTAGTTTTTAGATTAGTAATTTCAATGGCCTGTTCTAGGTGTTCAGGCCCGCATATTTTTACAGTGAGCATACACTATATATTTTAAGATCGATCTTCTAATTGTTGAATTTGACTTAACGATCGCATTACCGTACCTCGAAATGGCAGTCCTTTATATTTTGTTTTTAAGTGTTTTTCAAAATCATTAATAAGACTGTCTACTTTTTCAAAACCTGTTTTTTTAATTCTACTGATCATTTCTGGATACACTTCTCTATAGCCCTGTAGTTTTGTTGAGTTAGTTCCTAGCTTTCCGTATATTTTGTCATTGACTAAAAGATTAAACCATTGCATCTTAGTAAAACCAACTACAATCTCAGGAGTCCATTTGAACCACTCTAATATTGCAGGACGATTAATTTCCTGTATATATTTTGACCAACCTATATCGTGTTCCCAATCAACCATCTGCCACTGACATGGCTGACTATAATCTTCAATAGATCGATACCATGTAGGGTCACTGGCTCCTGCAATTGGTATTTCGTCAAGATAATCTAAAAATGCTAACTGTGGTAATGCTCGGGGTCTATCAATTTGCGCTAATTCACTGATTGTTTCTGCTTGTGTTTCGTAGAATTTTTTTAGATTAAAATCTATAATTTTATAATTTGCTGATAAATTTTCTGCAATGGTTACTGCATACGATACATCATAAATGTTTATATCGTCTTCGTATCTAAAAATATAAGCAGTTACATCTTTGCCTATTTCTTTATATGCTCGAAGTATTAATTCGCTTTCGCTGCCGCCTGAAAATAACAGTCCAAATTTTTTACCGCTGTAAAATTCAGCAGTAGTATTGGCATTGTATATCACAGCATCTTTAAAATTTGTCACTTTAACAGATTGGGGTTTCCAACTAGTGGTAAAAGTATCGTCGGATTTAATTCTTCTTCTTTGATTAAAGTCACTACCGTAATACCAATAGTACCAATTATGTAGGCTCGTTGTTATCATGGTTCTTAGGTTTTTTATTATCTCGGTAGCCAAACAACGTTGTCCCTCTTAGGCCAAGTTTTTGAAGCTCGGGTAGTTTAGGATTTATCAAAGGCAATCCGTAATGATTCATAAGAGCGGCCTTGTACTCAACTCCTTTTTCATACTTCATTTCGCCTAACTTTTTCTCACCCTGCATTTTAAAAATTTCATGAGCAGTACGACTTACTAAGTCATCATAGCTTACACCGCAAGAGGCAACATCTGCGGCTGCAAATCCTCCAAAGTGCCAGTTAGGATGAGTAATATTTCTATCTGTGAGATTTATTACCTGTTGTGAAACTAGCTTAAAACTTAGTCCATTTTTTTTATTTTCCCAATTGATAGAACTAAAAGAATTATATTCAGGAAATTCGTAACCATATTTTTCATAGTTTTTTTCAAACTCTGTAGTCATGTTCATTGACTCTTCAAACCATAAGTGCTTTGGTTTGATATATAGAGGACTAATAGACCAATGGTCTAACGGATTGTCTTTAGACCATAAGAACTCTCTTAACTCGGCAGCAGTATCAATATTATCAGCAGGTAATCCTATGATCCAGCCTGATGACGTTAACACTTGATTTTTCCAATCTCCGTTTTTTATGTCCCTTAAGAAGGCCAACTGTTCTTGAGGATTTACGCCCTTACCTATAATTTTAGCAGACTTTGGATTTAAAGTTTCAATACCAAATACTGCTGACCTTAGTCCAGACTCTTTTAGTAGTTGCACTTGCTCTGGGAATCTCATTAACAGGTCAAGTCTTAAATAGGAACTAAAGTTTATTTTAAATGGCAGTTTAGAGTAGACTTCGTCGTAGAATAGTCTTAGCTTGTCTGTACTGTCGTTATGTGTATCGTCTGCAAAAATATAATCAGTTATACCAAAGCGTTCGTAATTATATAATATTTCGGATCTTAGAACGTCTGTTCGTTTAATCCACTCACCTTTGGTTTTTCCGTTAAGTGGGAACGCACAGAATTTGCATTTAAAGATGCATCCTCTACTAAGTTCAATAGGCACTGCTACTCCAGGTAACATTATATCGCTATCTGTGTAGGTTATTTGACTAGTTACAAACTTGTCAAACTCTTTACTTTTAGTCTCTCCTAAATGATATGATAATTGTGCTCCAGCTTTTTTTGCACACCAATTAGTGTAATCAACAATAGTTTCGTCAGAATAACCTGCAAAATAATGTATACCGTATACTTTCCAAACAAATTTTTTATATCCACCGGCTATGATTTTTATGTTAGGATTTAGCGTTCGACAAAATCTTATGAAATCAATTAAGTCTTGGTCTACCGGGCCATCGGTCAGCGTTACAGGAGTAACACGTTCAGAGTCAACACCAAAGATATCTTTTAAAAAATTGTAACTAATTCCTATCCACAGCGTGTCTGTGCTTATTAGACTGGATAGTAAATTCTGAATATCTTCATCAAATCCGTGGAAGACAGTCATATCGATGACTTTGGTGTTGTAACCGTTTTTTCTTAATTCTGAAGCTATCCTATAAGCCCCTGACGTTTTTACCCCTCCGCGAAACTGGGAATTACCCGTAAGGATAATACAATGTACTTTTTCCATATTTTACTTTTTAATAAGTCTAATAATTAGACCAGATATATCTATTTGGCGACCTACAGCAGTGGTATAGTTTTTAGGATATCTATGATGATTGTTATGCCAGCTTTCTCCCCAACTAGGAATTGCCCATAGCCAATTATTAGAACTTTGATCTTTTAAATTGTATGTTCTAAAGCTACCTAACATATTTGGACTGTGTCCTACATAATTAACAACATTGCTCATTAGGGCAGTAATAACTACAGGTATCCAATGCAGGAACACTACAAGATATAATCCACCGACTGCATATAGCATCAAACTCCATGTAATCAGTATTAGGAAATAATATCGATGTAACGCCTGTTGATATCGATCAACCACTAAATGTCTCATTCTCCATTTAGTGTTTACATCAACGTCAGTTTCGTAGTCTAGTGAAAATATTTTAAAACCTTTATACAACGGACTATGCGGGTCACCGGGCTTGTCACTTTTAAGATGATGGTTAATGTGTATGGCCACCCATGCCAGTGCGCTACCTGTGCCACCTAAACACCCTAATATGCTAAAAACTTTAGTAAGTAAAGGATTAGTTTGATAACTTTGATGAGTCAGGCATCTGTGAAACGTAACAACAATGCCTAAACATCCGTAAAGAAAATATCCTAAAAGAATTAATAGTACAGCAGTTGTATCAACTTCAAGAGTGTAAAGTGCAACAATTGAGCCAATTGCACAAAATATAAGAAAAAGTTGAGCACCTCGGGTGCTACTGGCTAATAGGGTTTTCATATCAATATTTATGCATAGCTATTATGGCACTTCATAAATATCGCATGAAGTTGTTTAACTGCAAATATCCTATAGTTGCTGTAGGAATGAATAAAGTTTCTGACGTTCCGTTAGCAATCGCTTGCCATCGTGCAGGAATATTCCCTACAATTTCAGTATTCAATTATCTAACAAAAGTTGGCGAACTTGATCCGCAATTGTTAAAAAATGAATTAGAAAAATATATTAAAGTAACAGGTTCAACAGATGTCATAGTTAGCATGACTCCAAAAGAATTTATCATGCCAGTAGTGCAGGAAATGTTACTGACTTTGAAAATAAGTCATGTTGAAATACTTGATACAATCAAACCGGAATTATTTTCTATTTTTCAAGAAGCTAAAATAAATTTTAACCACGTTGGCGGAAAAATAATTTTTAAAGTATTATACGCTCGTGATACTTTGCAAGAGTTTGACGGGTACATTATTAAAGGATCTGATGGTGCAGGTAGATCTAGCCCCAATGCATCTCTTGAAGACTTATTTAAAAAGATTCAACAAATGTATCCAAATGCAAAAATCATCCCGTCGGGTGGTATATCAACTAGTCAACAGGTTAAGCATTGGATAGATAATGGTGCAGAAGCAGTTGGCATAGGAACTTTGTTTGCAGCCAGTAAAGAAAGTTCTATAAGCAATACAGCTAAAGAACAACTAGTTAAAGCCAACTCAGCAGATTTAAAAATTCTTAAAGACGTCAATCAACGTGCTCTTGTTTTTTCAGAAACTTCAACTGACGGTATTAACAATACCCCAGGTTTACGTATGGGAATTAAAACTGGTACTCAAGGACATTTATTTGCCGGTGCAGGAGTTGACCAGATAACAGACATATTAACTGTAAAACAAATTGTACAAACTTTAATCAAAGATCTATGACCTATATTTTTTACTTTTTACTTTGGACTTTTATATTATACTGGATTCATCGCCTTGCACATGTGGTGCCGTATTTAAAGAAATATCATTTTGATCATCATAAAGTTATTAATCTAAATGAAGTAAAATGGAGTTGGAATAATTTTTTACTGTACAATGATACAAGAAAAAGTACAATTGATCTATGGTTAACAGAAGTTATTCCTACAATTATATTTTCACTAGTAACTGGACAATGGTGGATTAGTTTGTTTTATTACTTGTGGGCTGCTTTAATTCAGGAAAGAATAGAACACGATAAAAATTTTAATTTGCCAATACTAACCTCTGGTAAATGGCATTTAGTACATCATAGGTATGGCGAATATAACTTTGGTCTCTTCTCTAGTATATGGGACCGATTATTCCGCACTAACAGAAATTTTACGTGATGTCTTGATTGCTGTTCATTTCGCCTATGAAATAACTATGACCTAAGATCAATAATCCATCAGGCTCTCGATCTTTGTTGTAGTTTAACATAAATGTAGGAAGATTATTTTTAACATAGTTAATACCTTCCCACCAAATTGCATTGGCTCTAGTGTCTTTGTAGCCTTCAATGAACCAAGTGTCAAATTCACTATACCAATCTTTAGTTGCCTTATCGGCTTGCCAGTATTGATTATCCCATGTGGTATATAACAATGATCTTAAAATTCGTTCATGTACAGTTCGGTATAGTTTATTAACTGCATCCCTTGACCATAGTACTTGTTTTTCAGGATTTGCTTCAAGCCATTTTTTTATAACATGAGCTTGTTTTGTCAGTAGAGGTAAACAGTCGGGACTCCAGTAAAAAAACTCAACTGCTGAGTTTGTATATTCTTTGATGTGTTCTGCAACTGTAACAATGTTAGCAGATCGGTCACTGAATCTTGTAAAGAACTTATTGTTAACAATCAGCGTTCTTGGTTTTTCAATACCTAGCACCAGTCCAACTGATTTTTCTTTATCGAATCTTTTTCTAACTTCAGTAAAGTGGATGTAATTAAATCTAGTTGAACCTAAAGGATTTAAACCTTCTCGTTTGGTAAGAACCCAACTGGCATCTCCGGCACTTTCTAAACTTTGAAATAAATTATCACTTAGGTCCAAGATACTGATTTTTGTTCTAGGAATAAGATGTTCTACTTCTTTTAATCGAGGTAGTGTGTTTAGTTTATGTTCAGCTGCCGCATGTTCAGGATTTAAAACAGTTTCATTGACAATTGTAAATTTAGAGTTAGCCTTCTCCATAGTGTTAACAACAATCTCATCTATGAGTAATCCCTGACGGATGAAGCTCATTAAAATGTTATGACTGTCTGCACCACCACTATAACTTAAAATTACGTAGTCGTATTTTTCTCTAATTTGTCTAGCTCTTGCATCGTATAATTGATCTAGAGACTCTTCTGGCTCAATAGTCCAATCATGTTTTTTAAATTCTTCGTTATTAAAATCCCAACTTACTTGTTGTTTAACAGTTGATGCGTAAAGATATGCTTGAATCTTTGAATCAAAGATTTGGCCATTACAGGTATAAAAGCCTAATTTAGGATTAATCATTTTTTAATAAAGTTTGTCAAGACTGATATAGGATCAAACTCCCATGGTCTTATTTTTGTTGAAATAGCAGAAGCACTGGCATGATGATTGTTATGCCAAGCATCTCCCCATATAAACGGCCAAAGCCAAATATTATTTGTGCTAGTGTCTCTAGTTTCAAAATTTCTATAGCCCTTAAGGTGTGCAAAATAGTTAAAACAATTTTGACTCAACTGTACCATCATAACAGGAAGTATCCATATAAAATAAACTAAATCAATATTGATCATGGATAGTACAACTAGCCATGCGCCTATTAATGCAAAGTACCATTTATTAATAAAAATTTGTTCCTTGGTCATAAGATCCTTTACTAAAAAGATTTTCATCTTTTGTGAATGATCTTCGATATGCTTAAAACCAAATAATTTAAATCCCAGTGTATGCGGGCTATGTGGGTCTTGTTCTTGATCTGCATGTGCATGATGCAGTCGATGAACATACACCCATCCTAGTGGGCTTCCTCGTCCACTGAGAACAGCAATGCCAGTGAATAACCATTTAACAAAATTAGATTTAAACTCAAATGTCTTGTGACTGTAGAATCTATGTAGCGTAAGACTAACGCCTATGATACTGTAACAGTAAAAACTCATTACCAACAAAAATATATTGGCAACAGTAAAGTCAACAAAAAATAGACCGGCTACTGCTAGTACACCAGTAATCATTTGAACTTTGGTTATTGTATTTGCGCTGGCTGAAAACATTATGAGATATTTATATACATAAATATCGCATGAATGAATTTTATTTTCCGTCAGGGGTTCAATCGTTTCCGCTAGACATACCAAAGATAGCAGTTGACGATGTTGATCTTTGGAGATCAATTTATACAGAAAAAAAAGGCCCTATTGAAAAAACAGCCATCAACCATAATGGTTTTTCGGGAGCATGGGTTGGCCTAGACATATATCATGGGCCTAACTATAGTACATCTAAAGATATCTACACTGCTAACTATTACGACTGTTCCAAAATATTTCCCAACATGTTTAAAACAATTTTTGAGAATATACCTATGGACATAAATTGTATAAGAGTAGCGACTAGTATAAAACCATTTATTCCTCATACTGATTTTAGCATCCCTGTAGTATCTTTAAGAACGATACTGCATGAGCAAAACGAAGTCCCCACATTTTTTTATGTAAACAACAAGGGCGAAAAAATTTATCAAACTTTGCCTCATTCCACTAACACGTGGATATATAACGATAGCACGATGTTGCATGGCAGTGACAAGTTGCCAAATAAGTCAAAAGTCCTGTTTATGTATTACGGAGTTCCAAATTTTAAAAAAATAAGAGAACTAGCCGATAAGAGTGTTGTGCGTTATAAACAATATATTGTACCAGTAATATGAAACCATTAATGGATATTCCACCACGTCAAATAATATTAGATAAGCTACTTGCTGAGGCAACCGATTCAACTGGAAAGCCTGTATCAATTCATTGGTCTGCACAGTTAGGTGGTAATGAATGTTTTCCGTTGGTGTTAGAAGTTTATCTAGAGTTAGTTAAGAAAGGTTGGGCACATCCCGACATGCCCCTTAATAATTCTCAAAAAATTATATACGCAAAATATGCTGACGGATCCATAGCTGGAGGTATTGTATATACATACAATGAATCACAAAGACATGGTTGGATATTCCTAAGTTTTACTTCACCCGAACATAGGGGTAAAGGCATTAACGGACTGTGTCACACATTTTTTGAAAATGATGTCAAAAGATTAGGAGCATTATCAATTGCAAGTTTTGTACATATTGACAATGCTCCTAGACTAAGATCTGCTTCTAAGGTTGGATTACAACCTGAATTTTATAGAACTTTTAAAAAGTTAACTTAAATTGTCTCTGTCTTTTTAAGCATTAGAGTAATGCCGTTGGCTTCGTTATACGCATCTCTTTCTTGAACATATGCAATAGCCTCCGGAAGTGCATTAAATTCATTATACGATTCAATACTATCCCATTGTGCAACGTATGTTACTGTCAACTTATCTGGGCTTAAAAAGGTTTCTTCACTAATCAGTTTTCCATTGATCTTAGCTGCCGTACTTGCGGCAGTAAGCATTTCACCTCTTTTATAAAAAGGTACTGTAAGATTATCTCTTTGGTGCTTGTTAAGTACTTTAAACATGGTTCTTTCCTTATGCTAATTTAATCTTATTAATTAAATCGTTGCTAAAGAAATTAGAATATTTGTCATAAACAACTTCAGTTGCTTTCTTAAACTTAGCTGTTTCGTCTTCAGTCATTGTTACTACCGGAATATTCTTTTCTTTACATTGTTCAATGATACTGGCAACATCTTCAACACTTTCACGACGTTCAATTCTTGCGGCATTTAAGGCAGCATCTTTCATAATGGCCTGTGTTTCTGCATCAAGTGTATCCCAGAATTTAGTTGCAATAATGATACTGGTTAAAAACAGACTATGAGCAGTGTCGTTTACCACGCCAAATGCCTTGTCTTGTTCTAAAGGAAATACTCGAACAAATGTGCTTTCGCCAGCTTCGATAATACCAGCACGAGCCGCTTCATTCATTTCTTCAAGTTCTACAGTATCAACTGGTTCTGCACCAACTGCTAGGAATGTATCTACTGCAACTGGGCTACGACTTGTACGAATCTTAGCACCCTTAAATGCTTCAACTGTAGCATATTCTTCTTGAGATGGAACAATTCTAAATCCGCCACTGTAAGTGAATGCTAGTCCTCTAACTGCTGAATTTTGCTCAAGTCCTTTTAGTAGATACTCACCAATGTCTCCTTCTAGGACTGTATCAGCATGTTGGTGATCACGGAATAGGAATGGAAGATCTAGTACAAACATGTCTTTGTTATAGTGACCTAGCCAGGTTGTATACATCTGGCTCATTTCAACTACTCCGTCTTCCATTAACTGTAAAAGATCGTGCTTGGTGACTTTTACACCGTTGTTGTATTTCTTCGCGTAGTCTGTGAGACTTAATACTTCAATGTCTAAAGCACCGTTTGTTTGTTCGCGCACTTGTTTGCTAAAACGATTAGCAGCTCTTAAAAAAAGATCAATAGGTTCATGTGCGATTACCCAACGAATTGTTTTCATAATTTCCTACTCCGATAAAAGGATTTCTTCACGTATTTATTTATCAATAGCTATAAACAGGTCATTACCAGTCTTTTTGATAGTTTAAAAGGTGATATCGTATATATTCTTGCACAGAAGGGTCGTCAATATAGAGCAAATTATAATCTGTATCTATACCAAAACGTGCATTAGGGCGCATATTTAACGGAATGTTTTCTACATTTTGATCGTGTATTATGCTTAGTCCTAGGCTTTCTAATTTAATTTTAAAGTAAAAATACCAGTCATTTTTGTCAAGATCGTAGATATATTTTCTAGCGGCCATTTTATATGTTGCAGGGCCTTGGATGATTTTTTCACCATTATTGTTGTTGACCATACTCCAACGTTGATAATCTTGCCCGTTAAACCAATTTATAATACCCAGTTTAATAGCATACTCAACACTGGTCCTATCGTTGTAATAGATAGCTCCTCTTACAGAACAGTTTAGATATTTGATGTTAAAAATCATCCACCAGAAATAATCGTGTAAACTGTTAATTTTTACAGATGCTGTTTGTATATTTTTTTCAAACTTATTGTAGAAACTTTCCGCAAACGTAGGATTAGTAGCTATCTTAAAGTGTTCTAAAATAATGTCTTTGTAAGCCGAGTAGTGTACCTGTGGATCAGTAAATCTACCTTTAATACTTTCTAATCTAGGTCGCATGTCACTAGAAACTTTAGTGAGATAATAGTCGTAGTTGGTGTATAAGGTTAGACCTAGAGCAGTTCCAAATATACAATCGCCCTCGTCTGCTGTGATAGCAAAGTAACCCTTTTCAATAAGGTCGTCATATTTGGTTCTAGCACTGTCTATGATTTTAAATTTTCCGTAGATGAAGCTTTTCCAGAAATAGGGATTTTCCACTATGGCATGACTGCTGGCACATACTACTACATTTTCTAATTCTTTTACTGTTAGATTTTTAATCAGCGCGGCCATGACTACGGTACTGTCAATACCTCCCGAATACATAACGGCAAAGTGCTGATCGTATTTGTTTATTCTATGTTTTATTTCTTGAGCACGTTCGTTAGTAACTTGGTCAAATGATTTATTAAAATTTTCATCTAACTCCGGCATCTTAAAATCTGGTGGCAATGTCTGTGGCCAGGGTAAACTCCATTCTCCGTTACGTGTAACAAATCTATTAGGGTTTATACGTCTTCCAAGATCGATCATAAACTTACCGCCTTCGGTTAGTTCAGGATATAAATTATTCCAAAAGCTATCTTGATAACCGTTAAAGATTATACTACTGAAATATATTTCTGTGTCTTTGTTCATTATACGGCTCTTAAGGTAAAGTTATGTTTAACCGCTAGACTGATTAGTTTTGGAGGCATTTCTAATCCAACAATTCTGTAAAATGTTTCTCTTATTTTTGGTATTGCATGAGAGTATTCGGCCCAAGCATTTTCAATCTCAGCTAGTGCCTCAGTTGGGCTATTGGCCATATATAAGATTTGTTTGATAGTTTTACTAATGCCCTGCGGAAAAGCAGTTTGATCAATTGGAACTGTAAAATTATCTGGAGTCATTCCTGGAAAATAATCTTCCATAAATTTTTTATGCGGAACTAGATTATTCATTGACTCTGTAATTTTTAATGCATGACAGATTCGTAAGCAAAATAGTCCATACTCCTGCAGACGTAGTAGCATTGTTCTCCTTTCTGGAGTGATATAATCGTCTGACCAGCCAACATTTATTACGCTGTCGGCACCATTGATTTTTCTAATCACTGGCGTTTGACGTGCGACTAATATGTTTGCACCGTGAATAACTAGTCCAGTTTTATCTTTAATTGTGTATTCTAATATTGTAAGGTTACTGAGACCTGGTAGTCCTTCGCCTAATAAAATAACTTGAGTTGGTACTTTAGAACTTAGAATCTCTGCTACTTCTAATGTGATCCAAGGATCAAATGTATCAGCTAATAGAAATCTATCAACACCTGGAAGGTATATGGTATTTCCATTTGTCTTTTTAAAATATAAAGGATAGTAAGCTGGTACTATTCCTTCTAAGGGTTTAAGCCATGGTTTCATCATGAGGTATTTATAGGCTCAACTATTACCTAAATAAATATTTGATGGTAACCAATCTCTACACTTTAGAAAATTTTAACGAAATATTCGAACAAGTGTTTCACATCATTAGAACAGCGGCATTCAAAGATAACCAAATTATCTGTCAGACTCATGTACCTGATTCAAGAGATTGGCACACTGGCATAGGACGCATCTCCGATCTAGAAGAAAAAGATGAAACTAAGTACTGCTATCTGAATCCAGAGCTAAAAGGCACACCTATTGGCAATTTGATTGAAAAACACCGCGCATTCCGCACTCGGATAATGGCAATGATTCCAAAGGCCTGTTACTCTATACATCAGGATCCGTCAAAAAGAATCCACGTTCCTATACGAACAAATCCTAGTGCTTGGATGGCCTGGCCCTTAAACAATCATATGTGTCACATGCCTACAGGATCTGTTTATCTTACTGACACTACCTTACCGCATACATTTTTTAATGCTGGAACTGAGGCTAGAATACATCTAGTAATGGGTGTAGATTTTGAAGAATAAAAAAAAGGCCCCGGAGGGCCTTTTTACTCTTCAAATATTGCTGTGTTTAAAGTTAGCTTTTCTTTCTTCTTGCCAAAACCTGCTTTACCCATTCCAGGATGTACAGTATCACTAGAGTCTTCATTAACTGCTAGTTCAAGTGGAACAAAGAATCTGTCCATAACACCTTTGATCTGTTGCCACTGGTTGGGTAGTCGTTTGCCCCTAAAATCATAAACAGCATAGTTGCCAATCTTATTGATAAAGAAGTCCCAGATGTCATCTGGCGTATATCCAAACTTAGCGCACTGTGCAGGAACAATTTCTAACTGTACTACAGGTCTAGAACTTCTAATAGTCTGCTCTGCACCTTTGAGAATAGGAAACTCGTAGCCCTCGCAGTCAATTTTAATAATATCAACTTCTTCAAACTTATAGCTGTCTAGTGTTTTAACTTGGACAGTATGCAGACTGTATTTTGTTTTAGCTCTGCGGTCTTCTGTAAGAATACAATTATGACCCGCATTATTGGGATGGTGTTCCATCTCCATCTGGCCAGGTGCTTCACCTAGACCTTCGTTGTGTGTAATAATATTGGCTGTAAGCTCTAAGCTGGCAAATGTACCGTCTGGCTTTTTCCACCAGCCATCTGCATGATTTGGATCATGAACAGTTTTTACATTACGAGTATCCCAATATCGTCCTTTTAGTTCAACATGTCTATTGAGCAAAATGTTTTCTGTAGCCAGATTATATGTGTCAGGAAACGGTTCAAATCCATGAACTGTTTTTGCCCAAGTTGCATATTCCATAGTGTTGTTGGCAACATTCATACCAACATCAACTATTGTTCTAGCATTAGGTTTAATTCGTCTTAGAAATTTAAGATTGCGTCCTTGATAAGGACCGTTTTCTCTTGCGAATCTCTGTACATAAAGAGCATCGCCTTTAGTAACCCAATAGAGCCTACCCATGCGATTATGTATTAGTTCTTTAGTTGGGTCGTTATTAAGTGTACTGAGTGCCTTAAAAGTGTTTATGTCCCATTCGTGCCATTGATATTTTTTCATTTGTTTTTCTTCCACCTGTCTTTGAATTTATCTGGATAAAATGCCTTAGCGATTGCACCAGGCTCATTCTTGACCAGCAGTTTAAGATTCTTCTCATCTAGAACTGGACTGGTACTGCTACACGGTTCCTTGTCATAGATGCTATTATAAACATCTTTTCGGTACTGGTCAACAGACTCTTGTGCAATACTTTCAAAAGCATGTCTAAATGCTTTGAAATATTTATTGCGATTCCAGCGAGTAGAATTAATCTCTTGAATAGTACTATTGGTTACATCTTCAAAACCGTCGTCAGTGTACTGCATGACATTAGCACCTACATTGGAATATCTCCAGAATGGTGCAATATTTTTATTAAGATTTGATCCGCCATCTTTTCGTTCGCTGTTGTGTACAGTTACAACAAGACTGTGATCAATAACAAATCTAACAAGGCTTTTTGGATCAATCTTATTGTTGGTTAGGATTTTTTCTAGCAACAATTTTTTGATATGATTGACTTGAAAGTTGTGTTCACAATGAAACCCACCTTCTTTGGTGTGGAAATGGTCAGTGACTAATCCACTGATGCCCTGTGACATCATTTGACTTAGAGCATAACCAGTAACTAGGTCTGCTCCTAGATTACCTTTCTTTTCTGTTGTGTTAAGAACATTACTCTGTGTTTCTCTAATACAATAACCAAGATTATTATAGTTTTCGTTTGATGCAGTTCTGTACCCATCGCCCGCAGGACTGCCGCCAGCAAAGTGGTGATTAAACCAATGATAGGTAGATAGCTGTTCAATATCCTTAGAGCCAACTGCATTTGCAAATGTACGCAGATCGCTGGCTAGAAAGTGTAGACGTAGTCCCCAAATGCAACTTTTTTCAATTTGTTTTTGGATATCTTGCTCTAAGAATTTTTGGATGTTCATTTGCCTGTACCAAAGTTTTGATAGTTAAATTATAGCATCTAATTAATATAAGAGCAAGCTCAAACTCTCCAAATTTCCTTAAAGCCTTCGTCTTCATAGGGCATTTCAAAACCGGCAATCATACTAGAAATAACATGTTCTGGAATCTCCTTACCTGGGCGGCTCCACAGCCTACGCATTAGTTCTTCATGTTCGGGTGTACTAAAGACCACAGCAATATGCTCGTAGTCTGGCAACATATTAAACTTTCGACGACGGCTAGCCGCTGTGGTGCTTGTTTGATCCCATACTATGTCTTTTTTGTTTTTTCGAGCCTGTATTACTTCTTGTGCCATTAGATCAACTGCCTTGGGCATGTATTCTGTAAAAACTTCGGAATATGTTTTTCCTACTGATTTTGCATATTCTTCTACAAACTTATCTGTAGACACATAGGCCATATCCTTCATCCAGTCTTGATTGGCAACCCATGTGCTTTTTCCAGATCCTGGCACCCCAATCAATTGATAACATTTTGGCATCATACTTTCCTATTCAAAATAAAGCCCTTAGAATAGATTAAGAATGCCTTACCGGTTCTAATCATTTGTTTAAAATAATATTCACGATAAGACATTCTTTCTCCTTACATTGTAGGACCGTTGCCGTTCCTAAAACCTACACTACCACCTTCTGCTTCAATACGCTTGATCACGTCTTCAAACAATATTGGAGCGAAGTCTGGAGTTTGCTCTACGCAGACGCAATGGTAGCGAACATCGTTTTCGTCACTGTACAAGATTTCGCCTGTACGAGCATCAACACCGCGAGCCTTCTTAACACGATTAGCGTGTAAGTGTCCGTGGATGTTTGTACCAAAACGACCTAAGCTGTCACTATGTACAGGAATGTGGCTTAAGATCATGCCGTTCATAACATGGTATGCACGTAACTCTCTAAAGTACTGCCTGTACTCGTCGTCACGGAAGATGTCGTGGTTGCCGCGGATCAAGACCTTGTCTCCGTTCAAACGGGCTAAGGTACCTAATGCCTTACGGTTGATGACCACATCACCTAAGTGGTAGACCTTGTCTGTGGGCTTGACACGTTCGTTCCAAGCCTTGATCATAGCTTCGTCCATTTCTTCGGGTGAGTCCCATGGGCGCAACTTTGTAACACCATCGTTACGTGTGAAGCGGCAAACACCTGTATGTCCAAAGTGCGTGTCGCTGACTAAAAATACGCTAGGCATATTGCCCTCCTTTCCTTACCAAGTTTCTACACCAGATATATCAATTTTAACTAGTGCATCTCTATCTTTAATTTTCATTTCCATTTCTAGTGTTAGGATACTACCAATCCCACTAGAGTTATCTGATTCTAGCCTGTAAGATCTAACATCAGGAAATTCATTCATAACTGCTAGAATCTTTTCAACTTCTTGTTTTGTAATATACATTATATGTCTCCTTCTCTCTGCGGAGGCACCCAAATCTTTTTGTTGCCTAGCTCATCGTACTCGAACGGCACACCGTTGATAGTGTGCGGTTCGTTTTCATCGTAAGTCCAGCCCAAAACTCGCATCATCTTATGCTTGACCATTAGGTTAGGACTACGGAACACTTCAGTGTCCTGAAAGCCCATCATTACACCAACTTCGCAGACTGCACCACTACGGCACACGCCCGCCACACAATGAACAACCACATCCATGCGATTGTCTAGAGCATGTTGTAGCAGAGCCACAAGTTGCTCTGCTTGCAAGTCGGTGACTTTAAATTCTTCGCCCCACTTGTCATCCTGCTCAAGATCTAGAAATTCAAATTGGTGAACTTCCTTGAACTGATGACGGGGTGTAGGAAACTCCATTGCCGGATCAACAATTTGAATCAGCATGGAATTCTCGCCTACACGAACGTGATGTCCTTTTGGGATATCTGCCATTGCTACATTTTGGATCCACGGCATTTTTTACTCCTTAACTTACATTGTTCTTTCTTTTTTAACACGGCCAATTCTACTGGCCTTGTTCCAATCATAAACAACACCATCTGGGCACTTGCCGTCCTTGATGCTGTCTACTCCAAACATTCCTACAATCTCAAAAGTGCCTCCCTTGATTGTGACAAATTGGTTTAGCGTCTTAGCATAATCCATTGCCAAATCAAGAGTGGCAAAATCTACTTCTACTTCTTTATAAACTACTTTAAACATCTTTTCCTTTATCTTACTGGACCCTCATAGTCTGCTCTCACATACCAATCAGGGACATAATTCTTGTTATTATTTTCTAAATTGTAGTCTATGGCACGTTTACGAGCTTCTGCTTCGTTGTCATAGTACTCTGTGTTCCAGTGCTTTTGGCCCCAACCACGTTCATATTCAGTAAACACTACTTTGAACAGAGCTTTGTCTAAGTTGACTCTTGCCATTTTGGGCTCCTTTCTTTACTGTGTAACTACAGTATAAGGGCAAACTACAAAAATGTCAATCTAAAAATTGTTGTATTTTCACAACAGATCTAGACCGTTTTAAAAGCCCTACAACAGGCGATTAGGATCTAGGGTAGGCTAGACTACCAGCGAGCAATTTAAAACGCTTGTAAGCTGGTTTAAACGCAGGCATTTTGGCTAGCTGAGCCTAAAAAAATAGGGCCCTTAGGCCCTATTCAAAAAGTTAATACTTTTTAGCTAAGGTCGTAGCGTGGGACCATTACAGTCTTAAGCATGATACCTTCTGGAGTGAACTGATCAAGATCAGCGGAAAGCAGAGCCTTCATGATGCTTGGACTAAATCCACTAACCAGTGCCGCACCACTCTTGTCGGCCTTTACAGGCACGTTACCAGAACTGTTTAGGTTCCAGAACACGACTTGTGGAACAGTGTAACCTGCATCTGCGAACTTGCGTTCGATCATTTGCATTGCTGTGTCGTCGAAACGAGCACATTGGTTAAACTGCATGTCGCTCAATACGAGCAACATCTTTGGCATGTCGCCAGCTGGCACATTGCCCTTAACTGCAACCGATAGGATCTTGTCCATAGCGGCATGCAGGTTAGTGCTCATTTGCCAGTCGCTCTTAACCATTTGGTCAAGCTTCTGAAGAATGTCACCCTTTAGAGTAACAAGTTGAGGCTTGTCAGAGAAGGTCAAGAATGTGTCCTTGAACACGCCCTTGTTCTTGTCTGCTAGGTATAGACCTAGACCAACTGCAACGTCGATGCAACGAGTTGCACCTGCGCCACCGACTGGGCAAGTCATAGACCCGCTTACGTCGACGATTGGAAGGATGCTGGCATCCCCAACGTAGTTTGGCAGAGCGTCCCACTGTGCCTTGACATGATCCTTTTCGGTCTTGTCAAAACTCTTGTAGGCGTGTGCAATACCCTTCAACACGTCATGTGGGTAGATTGCATCGGCGTTAACCTTTACAGTCTTGTCACCCTTGACCAACTTGGCCACATACTCTGCGAACGCAGGGCTGTGACGGTTGAATGCCTTCTTGTAGTTGCGAGCAGCCACAGAAGGAACATGTGAGAAGTTGATGTTATCCCAGTCGTTGGCACACATTTGTGTTTCAACAACCTTGGTAAGTGCCACAAGGCTCTTACGGTATTGCTTTGGAGTCATTCCGAAGAATGCTCGGATTTCAGCCGCAATCTTACCCTTACGTGGAGTCCACTTAGCGGCAAGACCGTTGCTTGCACGAAGGGCATCGCCCAACATTGTGTAAGCGGCTGACTTCAAAGTAGGAGTAGAGAAGACAAAGATGTCATCCCAACGACCCACTTCAGGAACCTTGCGTAGCAAGGCTAGTGCGGCATCCGGGTCACGAGTTTCCAAGTGAACAAGGATGTCACGGAAAAGTTGACGTTCACCTGCACCACCACGGACATCACGTGCCCATTGTGCGATGCGTAGTGCAAGGTCACTGTTTTGAACATAAGCGGCAGTGAAGTCGCCTGTGATGTTCTTACCACGGCTAGCGCCAATGTTGTAGAACAGGTCTACACAGGCGTTGGCTGTTGACTTACGAGCCTTCATGCCGTTGGCAGTACGGGCTTCTTGATTTGCTACTGCGTTTACAAATGCGTTCATTTTGTTTCCTTTCAGAATGTATTTTGTTTTCGATATGCTTGAAAATTTAAAGTTGCTGTTAACATTCTATTATCTTAACAGGATAGCTGGAACAGTTAAGTTTTTTATTCTGGTCTACCCCCATCCCCTGTATATCGGTTCAGTTCCCTAGACCATAGCAACATTCATGTTGCCTAGTTTGTGTTATCTGTACAAACATCATATATGTCTTTCCATAAGTCGTCAGTTCCGTTAGCGTCTGTATTGCTACAGATAGGACACCTTCAAAGGATTTCTCCTCCAGTGTTCCTAGCCTTCCGAGCCACCGTCTACTGCATTAGTTGGCGTCAGTATAGTTTTGGTTGCTGTATCTATCCTAGAAATCAAACAGATTAGTTTTTTTGCCCACTCTTTTACATGTTTGAGCTACATGTTTGATAGGCTGTGAAGTTATCTCTGCCCATCCGTTGATACGGGTATTAGCCGTTAATGGTTTGCTGTAACTAATCTAAAACTCTTTGTTAATTTCTTAACATGTGTCTATTATATAATAATACCCTATGGGCGTCAATATATTTTGGTTAAATTAATAAAAATATTTGGTAGTCCCTAGTGGGGTCGAACCACTGACCTTCGCCTTGTAAGGGCGTTGCTCTACCACTGAGCTAAGAGACTAAATGCGTTTAAGATGCTGACGTGTGACTCTACCTTCTTGAATGTCAATCAATGCAGATACACAGGGATTTTGATAAGGTCCTTGAATCATTTGATTTTTAGTCTGTCTAGAAATTTCTCTAGCTCGTATAGCCGCAATCAACACCATTTCAAATCTATTCTCACCTGCGTTCTTAACACAAGTTTCATTGTCAATTCCTGTTGTACGACTATCTATTTTTTTGATTGTCATGATCAAGTTCCTTTGTTTACTTATCGTTGTTTATGGCCTCGCTGGTAGGAATTGAACCTGCATCTACTCTTTAGGAGAGAGTCATTCTATCCATTGAACTACAGCGAGCGGTAATTGGTACCCCCGGCGGGAGTCGAACCCACATTGACCAATTATCTGTTGCTACGGGATATAAATCCGCTGTTTTACCGTTAAACTACAGGGGTATAGAATTATTGGTAGAGTATTGAAGTTTTGGTTTAAAGTCATTGCTTGGGCCACCCAGACATTACAGCGCCTGCTTCTATTGTCTAGCCTAACATGGAATCTGATTGTACTCAATCCCTTTACTCTGTAAAAAGCGGTTGATCATATTGTACATAATAATGCACCTATGGCGCACTCAATTTCGCAGTTCCACCTGCTTAATTGGTCTTTCGATTATTTTCAGATCTTATACTCTACCAATAAAATGGTTAGGGTACAGGTATTACAGTTGTGTGTATCTTTCTGTTTTACCAGAACCCCAATTACTTAAATGTTTGATTAAATTCTCTCGACTAATATACACAGCGTGACGCTTATAATTATGACGGAGTTTAATATCGCTTGGATTCATTATAAAATCAACTTTTTTACAACTAATGTATTTTGGAAACATTTTTAATTCATTTCCCCAGTACATTCCGTATATAATTGGTTTGACATAATGTTCCCATGAAAAGAGCAATAGTGGAGCAGTGCCTGTGGCCTTTTCAACTAGCCCATTTCCTTTTATGTATTCGATACTATTAATGTAACTAGTAACAATTGGGTCTGACAAATATGCTAAGGCAAATTCGTTAAACGGTGCCCGACGATCAATGCAAACTATCTTTCCAGATCGAGGAACTTGTTTTAAAGCTCTTTGACTTGCTACCTCAATTGAAGTCCAAGATTCTAAACAATGAGCTTTTCCTTCATAATCGAATATTAAATCAAAACTTTCGATCCCTTGAAGGAAGTCAGTATCTTCTGGAAGTTGTGCCAAAAACTTTTTCATCATATGATGTTCAGCAGGTATTCCAGTCTTAATTGCTAAATCCTCAATTTCTTCTTTAATTGAATACGGATCTATGTCTATAACAATACATTTAAAATTATATTTCTTTTCAAGGAATTTAATGTTTTCGTATTCAAAATCATTGTATCCTGGATGGTACATAAATGCACACTGGTATGGTAAACCAAGAGTGTGAAAAGTATGTAATAGAACTTGACTATCTAAACCGCCAGTGAGGCTGATTAATATTTTACCTTCATTGGAAAGTTTAATACAGGCACGTTCCATTTCTTGTCTAAGGTTGCCTATTGGTCGTTCACAACTAGTATATTCTACGTAGAATTTACCCTTTTCGTCTAGATTATATATCATAGTTATATTTAATATTGGTCGGGGTGGTGGGATTCGAACTCACGACCCTCTGCTCCCAAAGCAGATGCGCTAACCAGACTGCGCTACACCCCGTTAACTTGGTACTACATGCGGTATATAAGGAACTGCTCTTGGTCCACCATACAGTTGTTCGAAAAGCTGTTTTGCTTCTTTTACGTCTTTAGCGTAAACACGTTTCTTTTCTTCACCTTGTGGTGTACGAACAGTTGTTTCATACATTGGCATATAGCTAACTCCTTGGAGCGGGTAGGGAGAGTCGAACTCCGCGATCTTCAGCTTGGAAGGCTGCTGGACGCCCCTTGTCCTGTCTACCCGCATAAACCTTATTAAAACATACCTATGCCGTTCCACGACGGAGGTGGCCTTCCCTATACTCTGATTATACCAAAGTTAGGTATGTTTTAATAAAGTGTCTAGCCACTCCCACCACAGGAGCCCTAAACCGGGTGGTTACCCCGTCCACATTCTTTTCCATTTAGACGGGCAATGTCCCCGCCTTTGTGATTTCTCAAGTCGCCCATGTAAGCGGGCCTTGCGGCAGATCCAATGCGCCGTGTCTTCTATGGTACAGACAATTGACCCCCGTTTACTTACCGGTACGGGATCCGGGGTTATCTTGTAAAGTATCTTTTTAATTTAATCCAGTAATACTTGATGCCTCGATGGTTGATCCAACTAAGATCAAAAATAATTGTAGTTTCACGAGGTATGTTACCATACGCTTTGTCAATTGTGTCTTTGATCTTCATGACAGTCTCCATTTGCTAATCAACAATATTTTCTTGGATTTTCTTTAAAATTATACTTTTCATTCTAGACTCTTTAAATCTCTTATATCTATCAGCTAATGGTATCCAAGGCTCCCAACTTGTTGAAGTTGCACACGATACTGAGTATCTGCGTAGCTCTGGATTCATTTTAAATCTTACAAATTTTATGTGTTCGTCTGTGTTAAATGTAAAATATACTAACGGATCATCTTTTTTGACTGTCAGTTCTCTTACACCTTGTCCTAGCATGAACTCAATGTTTACTGCTCGAAACCAATTACCAATGTTATAACGACCAGGAACAATATTAGCCTGGCTGGCCCAGCCAGGTGTTTCTAGCCAGGGAGATGTCATTGTAACAGAAATATCAGCATCACTAAAGAAAATTGGTGTAATGCCATACTCTAAAAGAAATCTATCTTTTATATTTGGCTTACGCACAACCTGAGCACTCATACTACATTTACTTGGAGTAACGTTTCCTTGATCATCAAATACAAATGAAGACTCTAAGGGATTTTTAAACTCTAAAGTATTCTTAGTAAGATTTTTAAAAGCAGGACAATAGAACATGCTGTCCCATTTATCTACATCAGTTTTGCTTTGAATCTGCTTGTCAAACACAGACGTTGGATCTGCATACAGCATGTTCCAATCAATATTTCCAAACTCGTAATTTGGTGCCCAATATACTGTAATTGACATAGTGTTATAGTTATGGTGCCGGATGTCGGGATTGAACTGACGACCTACCGCTTACAAGGCGGTTGCTCTACCACTGAGCTAATCCGGCATGATTTTACTTATCAGTCTCTTGTTGAGGCTTTTCTTGTTCTTGAACAAGAATGTTATCAGTTGATACGTCATCTTCAACATTAGACTTATTAAAGATACGATCCCAGTTATTATCAAAAGTTTTTTGATCTACACTATAAGGGCGAGGTCTTGAACCTTTTCCTGACATCATAGTCTCCTTGAATTTGGTGGAGGTGACAGGGATCGAACCCGCGACCTACTGGTTGCAAACCAGTCGCTCTCCCAATTGAGCTACACCCCCAATGGTTGCGGAGGCTGGATTCGAACCAGCGATTCTTGGCTTATGAGACCAAGCGGATAGACCACTTCCATACACCGCGATATATTTATTCTGTTGTTTTTCCTCGACTCTTACCATTGGATCTACGAGCTGATTCTGCCGCAAGTTCAGCGCCAATCATTGCTCTTTTCCAATCGTGTCGTTGTTGTTCATTTTTAAATTTACCCAATGCAAGACTGCGTTTAGTAGTTTTTGTCATTTTGTAAGTTGATGTAGGTTTCATTTTTTTCCTTTATAAATATTCAATGCATTTTATCAATCGTCGAATTCAAGATAGAAAGAACTGCTATCTAGCATGGTGTCCTTCAGACCTACCTGAAAACTATAAACCGGAAGGACAATTTGGTCCTAACCTATATACTGTTAATTCTTTTGGATACCAATTTAACAGTTACGGATTCAGATGCGATGAATTTGATTTACCAAGTCCTTTACCAATACTGTTTCTAGGCTGTAGCTTTACAGAAGGAACAGGAGTTCCTAAAGAAGCAGTTTGGGCTTATCAAGTCTTAGAAAAAATTCGAGCCAAAACAGGCAAAGATATTCCCTATTGGAATCTTGCAGTTGGAGCGGCTGGCATAGATACACAGGCATCTTTTCTAAGTGACTATGGTGATATAATAAAACCTCGCCATATAATTTTTATGAGACCTCCCTGGACTAGGCGTCAAATAGTTAGACAACCAAACGAAATAATCGATTGGATGCCAGGGCATCAAGGATTTGATAAATTTGAACCATTTTTGATCAACGAAGAAAATGCGTTGTTTCAAGCTGATCGAAGTCTCTGTATTCTAAATCTTCTAGCAGAAAAATATAATGCCTACATTCATTATACGTCTTGGTCCCATAAACATGAAGATTCTAAAATAGAACCTTATATTCAAAAATACAGACGTTTTAGAAAAATAAATTTTAAATTTCCTGAAAAGATCGATAATGGACGAGATGACATGCACCCGGGACCAGCAACACATAAAATAGTTGCAGATCAAATGTGGGAACATGATCTCAAACATTACTTTTAACTGGCTCCCCGGGCTGGGCTCGAACCAGCGACCAAATGATTAACAGTCATCTACTCTACCACTGAGCTACCAGGGAACAAACTTGGTGGAAGGTAAGGGATTCGAACCCTTGGACCGCTTTTAAAACGATCGACGGTTTAGCAAACCGCTGCCTTCAGCCTCTCAGCCAACCTTCCTATATTGGTGCTCGAGGCCGGACTCGAACCGGCACGCCTATTCAGCGGGAGATTTTAAGTCTCCTGTGGCTACCTATTACACCACTCGAGCAAAAACTTATTGGTGGAAGCGGTGAGATTCGAACTCACGGACCCTTGCGGATCGACAGTTTTCAAGACTGTTGCAATAAACCGGACTCTGCCACACTTCCTCTTTTGGAGCGGGTAACGAGGCTCGAACTCGTGACATCTACCTTGGCAAGGTAGTGCTCTACCAACTGAGCTACACCCGCATAATTATGGTGCCCCAAGCGAGACTCGAACTCGCACGCCTAAGCACTGGCTTCTAAGACCAGCGTGTCTACCAATTCCACCATCGGGGCATTATGCTTTATTATCTATCTGACCACCCTTAGTTGGGTATTCAGTAACGTTACCTGAAGAATCGTATAAAGTTACTCTGTAACTTCTGCGCTCTACTACAGTAACATCATTACCTTTTTCATAGTTATAAGTTGTTCTGTACTCTTTAACTAGAGTATCATAAACATAACCTAAAACATTTGAAACAGTTTGTACATTCATATAATATACTTACCATTTAGTGTATCGTTTCGTTATGGACAACAATCGCCCTATTGTCGTTTGCTTTTAACTTGGTAACTTATATAGAGGCACCGGCCGATGCTGATTCTACGTTCGTTACTTCAAACTGGATATTCGATGCCTGCAGGACAGAGCGGACATTGCCAGTGCATTAGGCTAGTGGACACAGCCTTTTTCCAAAACGATACACTAAATGGTACACCGTACGAGATTCGAACTCGTGTACCCGCCGTGAAAGGGCGGTATCCTGGGCCTCTAGATGAACGGTGCAAATTAACTATGAAATTTTTAAAGAACGTTTGTTAATTTCTTAACATGTGTCTATTATATAGTAGAAGCTGACGCATGTCAAGTACTTTTTGGACTATATGAAAAAATATTTTTGGTGCTCCAGGCTGGTAACGATCCAGCGTCTCTACTTTACCAAAGTAGTGTACTACCTTTGTACTACAAGAGCTTTGGCCGGGCTTACAGGAATCGAACCCATAACTTTTGTTTCGAAGACAAAGATGATATCCATTTCACCAAAGCCCGAGATTGGCGCCTCTGGAGAGATTCGAACTCCCATAACCTGGTTTAGAAGACCTGGCACCGCTCCATCGGCAGAGGCAATTATAGTTGGGCGCCTAACTATCCTCCTGGGAGGACTCGCTAGATTGTCTCGAATAGTCAAGTTTAACATACCGGCTTCAGTCATACTATAGTGTCAACACAGTCAACCACACTGTGCCTAGACTGGCAGGGACTCTAAACTATCGTCTATCCCAAACCTGGTACCCCTCCTCGGACTCGAACCGAGACTAACTAACACTCCTTTTGAGAGAGCTGCCTTTACCAATTTGGCCAGAGGGGCAAATAAAACGGGATACTATCGTTTGACGAATGCTCTACCTAATTATCTTTGTTTCCATCAGGAAAAAGTTGGAATCGATCCAACTATTGATCATTTGGATAGTATT